>Ga0326512_10000641_pt1 | contig 30084 bp, 6 predicted proteins | sample 1_2617_0518_D_FD_203652 | JGI IMG/M metagenome (GOLD analysis project Ga0326512, IMG submission 203652) | Bovine rumen microbial communities from UC Davis, California, United States - 1_2617_0518 | ecosystem: Host-associated > Mammals > Digestive system > Stomach > Rumen | place: USA: California...
CTTGTGGTCATCCTTACCAGAGAATGCAAGGGCTTTACTAAAATATAAAAGCGGAGGCGACGATACTAAGGCTCTAGGATTGATGGCTGATTTATTATATTCCAGAAATTCTTCCAGCACATCATACACAATGATGTCAGCAAAAGACCCGAATGCTACTAATGGAAATGGTAGTGGAAATAGTTCTGATAAAATTAATCCATACATTTCTATGCAAAAACAAGAGGGTGGCACATACGGAACATTCGAATTAAATTCTGGAACAAATAATTCAATGTTTGTGGATGGAACTGTTTATGGTAGTATACAAGATAGTTCCTGGAAACCAGTGGGAAATGCAAGCATGACCAAGGTTATGGAAGGTGGACTCTCTGGTATTGTTCAAAACATGAATGGTATTTCTTTTGGGGATAAAGTTCTTGCACCAGAAGATTTAAATAATATTATGTATGATAATGGTGGTGGTATAATGGTAACACTTCCATGTAAAGTTGTAGGTGGAGCAAGAGTAGTTGATCTATCTGTGTTAGATGATTACAACGCAGCTTACAAAGAATATAAAGACTTAGCCAGAACACAAGGTCCGTCCGAAGCTCTATTTGGTCAATTATTGCAAAAGTATGGACTTGCTGAATTACTTGATGATAATGGTTTACCAAATAAGGCAAGATTTAATCAATTCTTAGTAGTTACTGGTTATGGTGTTGACAAAAATCATAAGTTCTTCAAGAGTACCGATGGAGGAACAAATAAATATATAGAAGATGTAGATACGCATGATAAAGCTCTGATGGATTTAATCGCACGTAATCTATCCACAGACCAAAAGCAATCTAACTATCAAATTGATACAGAAAGTTGGTTTGAATCATCTTCTCCAGATACTAGTTGGTTTACATTTGACCACGTATATAAAGGAAGTTTATATATTCCTATATCTAATAATGAAGCTCAAGGTCATAATGCCGGCGGACAAGAAATGCCTTATAGTATTATGCACCAAAACGAGTATGAATATCAACTGTGGAATAAGCGCCAAAATGCACAGACTGGCGCTGCTTCATTACTAAATCTATAAGTATGCAGAACGATTGGATTGTAGCTAAATTAAATAATCCTGAGTTTAATGCTCAAGATATGCAGGATGTTTTGGGGATGAATCTGGATAATACCCAGCTTCTCCCCAAAGACACATATATGAAAAGTGACTATATTAAAGAACATCCAGCATTTAAAAATGAAGATGGAAGTTTTAGTGAGGATAAATTCAACCGATTCTATGAAAGTACATTACCGGAATGGGGTAATTTTACAGAAAATGAAAAGATTGATAATTTTGAGTATAGTATATTTGACCCAAGGGCTAAAGCAGACTCAAGTTATAAAGACCCACATTTTCGGTTTGAGACTGTACTAAATCCAGACCGTATTACAACTGGTATATCTGGATGGAATCAGGTAGGACAAAGAAAGTTTACTCCAAACGAATTAGCACAAACACAAAAAATCTTCGACCCAGAAACAGGAACTTTCTTAGATGAAACACCGAATGACTCTGCACTCACTGTAAAACCATTAAAGTTTTTGAAGTCACTATTCGATGACCCTTTAATGCTAGCTACTTGGGATGAAGATGGTGAGCATTATGACCAAGCCCTTGGTAGAGTTGTAGAACATAAGAAAGGACAGTATAAGTTAAATGACGAAGGAACCTACTACACGGAGAAAGTAGCAGGTCGCTCAACTGTGGGCAAACAGGTCGTTTCTGCACTTGACTTAATCACTGTTGATGATTCTCCAATAAATAAATATGACTTCTTTGATTCTGATGGGCTAGATAAGTCTGTAACTGGAACTATTGCAAAAAGCTTAGCATCAGTTGCTCCTATGTTTATGGGGCCAGTAGGGGAAGTCTATTCCGGGGTATTAATTGCAAGAGAGTTAGCTAAGTCTTTGCCGATGTTATATGGCATGACTACTGCACTATTCGGTAATGAAGAAGATTCTTCAGTATTGAATACAATAGCCGCTTACGGACAAAAGTTTTCTGGAGGAGTAAGTGAATATGGACAATCACACACGTTCAGTTTTGAACAAATTGGCAACATGATGTCAGATGTTGCTGTACAATGGGGACAGCAACGTTTAATTGCCAAGGCTGTAAACAAATTACGTGGTGGTTCTTCCGCTTTAGTTAATGCTGAGAAACTTGCAAAATTAGAATACGATGATCAAGTTGCAAAATTAACTAATCGTATTAAAGAAGGCTTAAGCAATCCTTTAGAATTAAGACAATACGCTGCTGATTTAACAGGTAAAGGTAGTTGGAAAAATAGTTTATTTGGACAAACTGCATTACAAAAATACTTACCTGCAGCAGAAGCTATAATGAAACGAAATGCCAGAATTGGTGCGGACGCAGCACTTGCATATATGGCAATTGTTTCAAACTATGATGTGTATAACTCAATGCTAGAACATGGTACTACTCATAAAGAAGCTGCGATTGTGGCTCTTGGTAGTACTCTCGGAATGTTCGGTGTTGATAAGTATCTAGGACTTGGAGAAATGTTCTTCGATGATCTAGACGACGAAGCTAAAGTAGCTATTAGAAAATACACAAAAGATGAAGCCGGTAAATGGGCGGAGAGTGTAGCAAAGGCTAATAGTGTTAGTGTAAAAACAATCGATGAAACAAAAGGCCTAATGGGAAGAACATTAGCAAACGCAGCAAATAGAAATGCTGAGATTGCTGATGCTACTTTACTTAGAAAGGCTATTAATTTTGGTAAAGCTCTTGGTGAGGAAATTGGAGCCTCTAAGGATAAGTTTGTAAATGGAGTTGCAACACACACTTTAAATGCTGCTGGTAAGGCTATTGGTGAAGGTCTTGAAGAAGTATCAGAAGAGTTTGTAACTGATATTACAAAGCAACTTTATGAGTGGGCTGGACAACTAGGTGTTGATACCTCTGTAAAGGATGTTGGTGCTTGGGATAATGCATTTGAACGTTATGCAATGTCATTCCTTGGTGGTGCAGCTGGTGGTGGATTGTTCTATGGAATAAGTAAGGTACAAGAAAATAAGTCCGAGAGAAAAAATCCGGAAGCTAAAGACGCTGAAAGAGAAATTGTGTATTTACTTCGTCAGGGTAGAAAGTCTGAAATAATGGACGAGCTTGACAGATTACACAAGAAGGGAAAACTCGGAAGTAAAAAACTTGGCATATCATCAGAGGTTGATAGTAGCACTGGGCAAAAACACTTCTTAACAGTTCAACCAGGAGAGCAATCACAAAATGATGTTATTTACGATAGATTAGTTGAGGGAATTAATCAAATCGATTCATATATACATAATTATGGAGCTAATTTATCTGAGGATGATTTGTTTAAACAAATGGTTCTTGGTAACGAAAGATTAATGGCCATTAAAGATAAGCTTGAAGGTGCTTCATATTCTTCTAATTACAGACAAGGATTTCAGGATGCGTTAGAAAAAGTTGTAACAGCAGAACTTGCTTTAAAAAATCTAAACACAGAAATTTCTGATTTAGAAAAGACAAGACAAAAAGCTGAAAATCCTACCGATATCTTAGCCCAAATTACAGAGAAACAAAAAATAGTAGATACTGAAACTAAGGCACTAAATGAAGCAAAGAAAGAACTGTCAGATTTTCTTAATGGCAATAAGTCTATGTACTACGCTAGAAAAACTGCCTGGCTTGCTGACCCGATAGTGTCTAGTCCATTTACATATCATACTTTTGATCAATGGCTATATAAAGAAAAGAATGGATTAACCATTGATAAATTAAGTCCGGCTGAATTACAAAAATTCAAAGATGAATATTTTGTTGATTTACAGGCGAAGAAACAATTAAATGATGATGAAATGTTTGAAATGTTTCTTCACATGGAAAAGGACTTTACACCATTCTTAACACAATTAGAGCAAAATCAAGACCAAGTAATTCAACTAAACGACGCTTTTAAGGAATTACAAAAATTAAATGATGATGTTCTAAAGTTAAGAACTGAAGGTTTATTAACTTACGATGATAGACTTCCGGATGAAACTGATGAAGAGTATGAATCTCGTAATGCTACGTTAGAAGGAGAAACTCCAGAAGATGCAGCAAAGCGTAGCCAAGAACGTGCTGCTAAAATAAATTCTTATAACAATGCAATCATGTCTACACAAGACCACGTGGTTGCTAGTTTACAAAAAATTACAGAATTAATTGAGAATACTGGAGCAATTGATCCGAGAACTCGTAGACAGCTTAAAGGAATTTTAACAAATGTCAACAGACGCGTTGCTTATAGAAATGCGCTAATTCAACAGCTAACCACTCCAGTAGATGAAACAACTACTACATATTCTCCTTTATATCAAGAAAAACTATTTAATCTATATAAAGAGATATTTGGAGTAGCGTTGGATCAGTTAGATGCGGCTTATGCAAAAAGAGCAAAAGCAGCACAAGCTGTAAATGACAGAGCAATTAAAGCTCAAGAGTATTTAGCAGCCGGAGATATTGAATCTCTTGTTAGATTGGGATTACGAGATGTAAATACTCGAAATGCAATCTTTGGCAAGAATATAGACACCACTGAGGTAGATGATGCAAATGAAGAGCAAGTAGCTGGAATCGTAGAGCAATTACAGAATAATCCATCTTTATTGGATGATATACGGTTAAATGTTGAAGACTATGTAGCTAGAGCTCATGATAATCTACAGGAATTTGCTAATGAGGCACTAAATGAAGAAGTCGCTAGTGGAACTATTTCTGGAATTCGAGAAGCCATCAATGAGGCTGACAATTTTATGGAACTAATAACTATAATTAGTTCTTTAAGTAACGATGATGATGTATTTGCGGTAGAGTCTTCCGTAAAAAATAATGTTGTTTCTTTATTAGAAGGAATAAGTGCTTCAATAGAATCAGCAACAAAATCTCTAATAGAAGCACCTAACGAAGCTGAATTAAGTTCTATCATTAAAAGCTCTTTAAATGTTGTTAGTAGTGATATATTAAAAACTATTACTGGATTAACTTATAAAACTAATTCGGAAGAAAATCCAGTTAGTTTATTTAGTAACTCTAAAAAGTTTAAGGATGCAATCAACTCCGCTGTTGCTAAGTTTGGAGAAGATTTAGAACCAGATTTAGTGAAAGCAGTTCAAAGTGACCCATACATTAAGTTCTTTGACACCGTCGATGCTAAATTAACCACAGTAAATCCAATATCTGATATAGCGAAAATTGTAGCAGATAAATATGGAATTGCTGAAGGAGACATTGATGAAGTACTTGATGTTATACAGGCACGTCTTGATGGATTAGACAACCTGGACGACTTTACACTACTTCCACATCAAGAACAAACTTTAGATTATCTAAATTTTGTATTCGATGTTGTAAAAGCTTTCTTACATCAATCTGCTACAGTACCAACATGGCTAAGTCCATTTGGTCATGCTAGATTCTGGAATGATTTTGCTGCAAAGAATGCAGCAGTAGTGGGTCAAGGTTTTCATTTGCCTGAACTACAAGGTGGTTTAGCAGAACAATTTAAGACTGAGTTATCTCTATACCAGCAAGAAATGAAAGACTGGAAAGAGAGACACGCAGCAAATGCTGTTAATAAGGAAAGACAATTTAATACTGCCGGGCAAAAACTTGAAGATGCTAAAGTTACTTTCTATAAACACAATATAGGTGCATTTAGAGGTTTATCTCTAAACGATTTACATGTTGATATCTTAGACGATATAAAGGATACTGATGATTCCAGAACTATTGAAACTAAGATAGCAAATAATATATACGATTTATTAAGTCAAGGAATTACTTTAAAAGAGTTATTGACTAAAGCTAAAACTAGTACTGGAAAAACTCTACTAGAGTCTATTCTTCCAGAAGCAGGAGGATTAGCGGATTTAATTTCCCAAGAGACAAACCTACTTGATGATAAACTAGACTATACAAACATGTCTGGGTATCAAAAAGTACAGTTATTATTAAGTGCTTTATTGTATAATACCTCTAAGTTTGAACAAGGTAATAAAGCAAATCTTGGAAAAAATCCTGAACTTGCTCCAATATCAATTCAAAAACAAATCATTCAGGCTGGTAAAGGCTTCATTAATGGTTCTTACGCTATTTCTCAAATATATGAAGTAATAAATGAGGCTTTGAAGGACAATCCAGATTTCTCATCTCTTCCATTATTTGATAGAGTGATGATTATCGAAGGTGTCGGAGGAGCTGGTAAGACAAAGGCAGTTGTAAGACAAATTGTTGAAGATTTGGCAGATTCTGATATCTGGATATCTGCTCCAGTAGAAGCACAACTGAACAGCCTAAATGAAAATATTGGAAAGTCTGCAACTAGTTTTGATCAAAAGCAGTTAATGGCTCAAATAGTAGAGTCACAAAAGGCTTATAGTGATTCAATAGCTAGCATAAAAGCCGGACGAGGGGATGCAAATTTTGAAAAGGTAACACGTGGTAGTGGAACTATCTATAAAGATACTGGAGCATTAAAATTAAAAGCTCCTGCAAAAGCCCCGAAGGTTTTAGTAATTGATGAGGCAACCCACTTCTCTAATTATGATATACAATTAATTAACAGGTGGGCAAGAGAGAATAATGTTCAAGTCATTTTACTCGGAGACCAACATCAGATGGGTTCAGAACTTGGAAATAGTATAGCTCCAGGTTATGGATTTACTTTATTCAGAACTCCAAAACTAACGGTTTCTCTACGTGAGTCTAATATTCATGTACAGAATAATAATGCAGCAATAGATCAAGCAATTACAGCTGCAGAAAAGTATGAGGATGAATTAGGAATGACTGGTGCTGCCGACGAAGAAAAGTTAACTGATTATGTAAAGAAACAATTAAAAGGTTTAACTTTATCTTACCATTATGGTACTGATGTATTCAACGGAACAGTTGTTTCTGAACAAATTCCTGACGAAATATTCGACATTATAAAAGCTAAGTATAATGCGACAGAAGAGTCAAAGCGATACTCAGTAGTTGCTTTTGTTGGAGATGCTTCTAAATCACAAGTTGCTAAAAAGCTAAAAGAAGCTGGTATCGTATTACAAGAGGGGGGAAAAAATCCAAATTCTTTTACATCTGTAAGAGAAATTCAGTCTCAAGAGTTTGACTTTGTTATTTCTGATATTCCTCTAAAGATAACCGAAGCTGAGGAGTCTAATTATTATGGTGAAGATGCCCTTAATTTAATTAGAAAATTATATACACTAAACACCAGAGCTAAACAAGGTATTATTATTATTAAAAATGACTTTGATGAAACTATTGGTGCTACAATAAAACAGTCTTCGGTAACTGCTCCAGCAAAAACAATTGCGGATGCAGTTAAGAACTTTAGAGAAGCTGAAGCTGTTAGACTAGGAGCTATTGAATTTGATGGAAACTATCATGATTTGTCAGAATTAAAACCTGCGACACCGAGCGGAGAGGAAAACTCTGAGGAAACTGTTGAAGAACCAGAAAAAACTCCTGAATCAGAAACAGCTAGAACAGAGGAGACTACACAAAAGGCAGAAGAGGCTGCCCACGAAATGGATGAAGCGGAGGAAGACAAAACTAGTTTAGAGGTTTCTCCAGAATCCGATTTGTATTCTCCTACATTTTCAATGACTGGGCTTGGCTACTTCATGCCAATACTAGGAGGCTATACTAGAACTGGTGAATCGGGCCAAGACCATAAATATATTAAGTTGCAAAACTCTACTATAGGTTCTACAACTATCTTGGAAGATTTAGCTGCTGTGACTATATTAGATGAGACAATCCCAAGTGAAGAAAATTCTGAATTAACTACTGAACAACTTACAGATTCTGTTAGTAAGTATGAAAGTTTAATAAGAAATTTATTCACACATGCAATAGATGGTAATTACACTCCTGAAGGATGGCAAAAATTTATATCTAAGAGTGAACTTGATAAAATTCTTTCAGGAACTTCAGACCAAAAACTAGCTGATGGCCGTACTGCTGGTATATATTTAGAAGCACATGATTACGGTGATGGTGATCGATACATAGGATTAGGTACTGCTTCTGATTCAGTAAAAGATATGACCATTAATGGTAAAGTATATAAATATGTATTGAGGTTTACTCCAACATCTTTAGCTTTAGGTGGTAAAGGTTATGAGGTAGCAATTACTCTATCACTTGCAGCAAATCCAGAAACTTGGAAACGTAAGTTACAAGGCCTGGAAAGACAAAAAAATAAGTCAACCGACCCAGAAGAGCAGGCTGAATTACAAAAACAAATCGATTCTCTTGCAAGGAATATTGATAAATACACACGGTACTTAGAAGAGGTAGCAAAACGTGAAGGAGGTGTCAAGGTTTCGTTTAAATCTGCTTTTACAAAAGTTAGAAATTTAAGAAGCCAGATGCGTTTAGGCACGCTAGACATTGATGTTGACCGTAGAGGTCGTAAGGTTGATAGTGGTTGGGAACAACAAATGGGACAATACAAATCAGTATCTGAACTGTTTGTTCTTGGTTCTGATTTAGACGAATTAGGAGTAAAAGCTTCTAATTCTGGTAAAGTAGCTATGTTTGTAAGTGAATTTGCTTATAATCCTACAGAATTAAAGCGAATTTATATGCAAGAAAAAGAAGCATTAAGAACCACTGGTAAATCTCCATGTACTGTACGACTGCTTATCATGAGCAACGCTGGAATCAACTGGTCGAGTCTAACCGCTCCTAAATACAAAGACTTATATCGTTCTTCAATTTCTAAACCAGGAACTTCAGAATATAACTTCAACTTCCCATTTAAGTCGGAAGCTATGGGATATAGATTCCTAGTAGCTATGTGGAACTGGAGAGCTGATTTAACACGGTTCTTAGAGGCCTACAAAGAAGCCTTCAATGATGAAGACGATAAGGTCCTAAATATTATTGGTGCAGTCGATGAAATCTACACAGCAAATGGCAATGTAATGCCTGATGATGTTTCTGGATTCCAAGACATTTTAAATTCTTATAATGTAACTGCCGATGATGTACAAAGATTAAGAGTCTTTAATGACGAAACTTGCAAGAGTATCCATACATTTAGACTTGGTGGGTATAAATACGGTAAGCGAGTCCAAAGATTAAATGTTAACGCACAAGAATACTTTGGACAAAGCAAAATGCCTGAATATGTAAAAGATAGCGGGGTTATAGGTTTATATATAACTCCTCAACTAGCTAGAACATATTTAGGATTTATTCAAGGAATCTTTGATGTATTTACAGATTCTGGAGCAGATTTGAAGCTGGGTGAAATAACATTTGAGCATAATGGTAACCTAGCATCTTATAATGTTAGAGATAGAATAAACGCAGAACGTTTAGGCTCTTTAGCTACAAGCAAAACTCCAGAAGACCAAAGAACTAAAGGAAACTCATTCACTAATTTCTTGGATAATCTTATGCCTAACATAAGAACTATTCAAGTAAACGATGGTGAAGGAAATACATACAATATATCATTTGATAATGTTGGTAATGGAAGACAATTAAGTAAATTTATGGGTTTGGTAACACACCTATATGCCTTAATGAGAAATGCCGCATACCTTGCTAACGCTGGTGTTGAGGTGCATCCTGGTTCATTATCAATGACTTTAGATTCTGATGGAAAATCTGTAGTAAAATTAAGTTATGCAGCGTTACAACAATTAGTTATCGAATCTATTGGAAAATATACATCTAAAGAAGGTAACACTAGAAACCAATTAGTTGATGTAAATGATCCAGACTTTAGATTCGAGTTTGGTGACATGTTTGATTTAATGTTACATGGAACATTATCAGATGTGTCAACGCATGCATTAGAATTTGATAAAGAAACACATAGAGTTACTGGAGGTAGAGATGACCATCTTAAGATAACTGATGCTATCTTTAAAAGAGGAATGTTTATTGATCCAAGAGTTGGAGCTCGAGAAGAGAATAGTTCTGAAAATAATGCATTATTATATAAGACTAGTGTAGATCACAGACTTGTTTTAATGGATACAACCACAGAACTTGGTGTAGACTTTACACTACCAACACTTGGAACAGCTGCAACGACAACAGAAACTTCTTACAAGCTATCTGATGCTTTAGACATACAACTAGAAACACAAATAGATACTATTAGTAGAGCAACTGTTCTTGGTGATAGTACATTTGAGCAAATAGTTAATGAGGCGGGAGGAAGTTTTAATGATAATGGAACAATTGCCTTAAACGGTAAAACCTATGAAGCAGTGCTTTCGGAAGATGGTAGAACAATTAAACTTCAGGAAAAAGCTCCGAGAAGTAAACTAAATACAACTTTAGGAAGTATTACTGATCCAGATGTAGTAGACTTAGTCGGTGAAATCTTAGAATACACAACAACAATCGGTGATATACGTTTAGGCGACTTTATACTTAACTCTTTGTCAGATGAAAGATTTACAGATCCTAAAAATCTAACATTCTCAAATAACAATGAAGATATTATTGTTAGTTATACAGATTTTGGACCAATTGGAAAAATTTCAATACAAGGAGATACGTTAACATTTACCGCTTTATCTGATGTAGTTGAAAATCCAGAGATTGAGCCAGAACCAGAAAGTACTCCTAAAGCTAATTTTACATTAGCTAAGCAATTTCAAGATATTCTAAATAATGAAGATGGAGATCTTGAAATGGATGTTCTTAATTTCTTCAAATCAAACGCTGAGAAGTTATCAATTGCTGGAGATTACTTAACAGAACTGGAAGAAATTATATCAAATAAGGATACTGACGTTTTGTATGATGAAGATCATTGGACAAATAAATTATATCAAGAGATGAAGTCTTGTAACTTTTAAATTAATTTAAGGATATGTCCCATTGTGGAGTTATAGAGTACGATAGAATTGTTGTACGCGGAACGTTAAAAAGTAGCTTTGCCCAAAATGGTAGAAATAAAACCTCTACCTTTGGGCAAAGGCTACAAAATAGCAATAATGATATAGATAAAGCTAACATTGCTATCGAAATGCTGGATACAAAATACGCACTCTTTACAGCAAAATCAGAGAAAGTTATTGACCTTATTGCTGATGATGTTATGACTATGTTCGGCAAGCAAGGTGTAAAAATGAGTAAGGATTTTGAAAGTGTTTTAAAGGATGCTTTACGAAGTAGGTATATGCCAGCTTCCGAAGTAAAAGAAAAAGATGGTGACGGGGAAAATTCCCGCCACGATGAAGCTGTGTCTGGTACTGTGCAACAAATGCTGAATCGTACCAAAAAACAACAATTAAACTATCTCTTTAAGAAGGTTAAAGGTGCTACTGTTTCTATTCCTGCAGAGTTTAAAGCAGGAATTGTAGAACGTGCTTTTTACAATGTAGAAACTGGTAAATTTGTTACTTCTGAATTTCAGTTTAATAGAAGTATTTTAGCTTATCAAAGAGATTTATTTCATATAGTTGCTACATACTTAGCAGACCACGGAGAAACAATAGAAAATACTGACCTATATCAAGGCGCTGATATTTTAGTTACTGGTGGAACAATAAACCCAGAAGCAAATAATATTATGCGTTTAGCGGCAGAATTAATTGCAGCAAAGCAAGATAATGTAGTTGGTGACGGCTTGTCCGAACATGATATAACTTTACAGCAAGGTTGGAGTGCTGAACAGCAGTTAAATTATGGAAGAGAAAATTCGCTTAACCGTATAATTAGTATTAATAATGCTAGAGAATCTTTAGCTTATTATCGATTTGTTCAAGCTTGGTACACTCTTACATATTTTGATGATGCTCTTGAGCAGGAGTTTGGTAAAACTGTTTCTTTCAATCCACTATTAAGAAATGCATTCGTCACAAGACTTGAGGCTGACCCAAAAAAGGAAGTAAGAAAGTATTTTGTGGGTAGAGATAAATCTGGACGATACACTGGATTTAGTGATGATAATAAGCGTAATGGATTTACTGAACAAGGTCGTTTCTCTGTAGCATTACTTGAGTCTCTTCCTTTATATTCTTATAGCAAATTTAGAGCTGGAGAAACTAATTATAAACGTAAAGGTCAATATATTGATCAGATTAGAATAACTACCGCTTTCGCTAAAATTCAAGATGCTGTTATTCACGATGAAATTACTTCTAAATCTGAAGGTACAGAAACAGCTAACTGGGATTTCATAAATGCGGTTATGGATTTACATGCAAATCCAAAGAAGAATATTAGTACAATACTAGATGTTTTATTTAGAGGAAAAACTTATACATCATCACAGATTTTAAGTCACTTGATGTCAAGTAGAAAATATAAGTTAAGTCCTAACGAAGTTGATGCACTATTCTCTCTTTGGAAATCAGTGTATAGTACTCAACCAGATGAAGAAACTGGTTACTCTATAATTAAATCTGAAAATAATACAAGGTCTAAGTTCTTTAATAGAGATGGTTATATTTATTCTGACTGTATCTCCGGATTAATTGACAGAGTTACTGAACTAAAATATTTAAGTGTTGAGTACGATAAATATACAGGAGCTGTTTCTATTGGACTTCGTAAAAAATTTACAGACACTTCAAATATTTATAGACTAAGAGACCTTGTTAATCATCATATTAATTCTAAAACAAACAGACAAGAATTAGTAGATAAATATAAAATCACAGATAATGGTGATGGTAGTTTCCGTGTAAATGTTGATGGATTAATTTTAGAAATCGATCCAAACTACAACAAATCTGGCGATAACACTATATTTAGTGGTTCTAATAATAATGCAGTTCTTGTTGTTAGACAAAAAGGAAACACTACAGAAAAAATTAATGTTGATGATTACTTTGAGGATGTAGATTTTTCGTCAGCTGAATCGATTAAGCAAGTTTTGGACCCAGGAAGTGAAATATCAAAAATCTTAGGGTTCTTAACTGATGCTTTTGGTATTGATTTTAAAACTGATGATAATATACAAATTTTACATCTATACAGTATGGACTCAACTAATAGGTTTAGAGACCTACTGGATGGTGCTTTTCGAGCTGTATTATTTAATAAGGTTCTTAATTTATATGAGAAATCCAAAATGGATACTCTAGAAAACTTCTTAATGAAGGAGAACCCATATGGATTATTTGCTGGAAGTATTGGTTCCTTAACTAAGGGAAATTTTGAAGCAAAAGACACTCATATTATATATAGATTTGGAGATACTTTCTTATTAGATGTAGCTCCAATAAAAAGCAATTGGTTAACAGGATTTAAACAAGCTCAAGATACCTTTAATGGAGAACTTTTAAAGTCTACCTCAAAAAACTTTGCAGGAAATTCTGAGCAGAACGGTAGAACAAGTCATCTTGGTGCTAATATTCAACACTATATTCAAAAAGCTATTAAGGCTAAAGAAGAGTATGCAGAGTATGAAGCTTCACCAAAAGATTGGTTAAAATCTGGAAGAAAACCAGTAAGACAAGCTGCTTCCGGATTCTTGTTGTTCTCAAGTCGTAATACGAGAAAGTTAATATCAGGGCAAATAATGTCTAGTGATATTAAGGCTAAAGATGGAACTGTTAAAGCTATTAAAAGTTTAAAGGCTGGTGAACTACTATTTACTAAGATTTTTCATAATTACTTCGGAGCTTTGGCTTCTGAAGATCTTGCCGGAATGTTCACAATGCAACCGACAGTTTATTCCGATAAAGGAAGTATTATTGATTATATTATTAGTAGTAGTAAGTTCAAACTTTCCGAAAAAGGAAAATCTTATAGTTTAGCAGATTTATCAGACGACGAAACCGCTGAATTGTTGTATTCAACAGTTGGGCAGTTTTATGGAACTGTAGCTAGTAATACTATTGCGGATTTCCATGATATATTTTCCCATGAACTTGCTGTAAGGCAAGGTGTAGATCCAGGATTTACTTTTAAAGGCAATATTAATTTTAAAACTTTAACAGAAGTAAATAAATTTTTACTGGATAATAAATTCTCTGAAACAGAGTTGGTACGAATGGCTCAAAATGCCGGAATAACTCTTGAGAAAGAAACACAATATACTATTTATCAGGGTAAAGTAGTAATTAATCCTTTACTACAATGGTATGCATATAATCAGTTTGCGTCAAAAGAAGCGATAAAATCTAGACTTGAATCAGAGAGAGTAGAATTTATTAACTCTATTCTTAAATCTAATTTATTTATACAAACTGATGACCCGGCAGTATCAAATATTATTGAAAACGTTCTAGGTTCTGATAGAAAGTTATGGGTTAAAGCTCCGAAGGGAGAAAATGAAGGAGTTTTAATTTTAGCTAAAATTCTAGATTCTAAGGGTAAGGTTATACGTGAAATAACTCAAGGAGCACTACTTACTGATGAAGATTTAAATGGAAATACTTTACAGCTGAATCCTATTTTTGCAAAATATTTTAATTCCTATTCAGTAGTAGCACCTAATTTACGTTTAACTTTAACTGGTTCTGATTTAGCACATCCTTTAAAGAAGACCGCAGCTTTCTTAACAAAGAGGGGAAGTTATGTGTATAGTAAGTTAAAAGAGGCTGGAATTACTGCAAAAGATCTTGGATTTAAAGGTAGTATAACTGAAGCTGAATTAGCTGCACAAGAAGCTGATATTGTTACACTTGGTGAACATCTTAGTAATCTAAATACTACAAAGCAAGCAAAAGCTAAAGAAATTTTTAATAATGAAATGATTGCTTTAAGTAGTATTGCCGGAACTGAGGGAGTTCAATTAAAACGTAATGTTATTATTCCTGCAACATTACAGTATGTACAGCAAGGTGCTATTAACACACTTCCAAGAAAAGTTAAAGTTGCTGTAATTAGTGATATTAAAGCATTTGTTAATACATTCTCTGGAGATACTGGTGCAATTGATTCTCAGGATGGTTCTGCTTTAATTAATCCATTCTTCTCTATTCTTGAAAACCTAGGACTACAGGATCAAGCTACAGGAATTGATAAGAAACCTATTTGGCACCATTATAATAATTCATTGGGAACTGCAACACTACTAAAGTTTGCTACTTTTACAATGACAAACTTACGTATGATGCAGAGTCTTCAAAGTGATACAAATCTGTATAACTTATTTAAGAAGATGACAAATCTCCAATGGCGTGATGCTAATGGGTGGACTAATTCTCAGCACGTAGCCATAGACTTAGTAAATGGAATGCGTTATGGTGTCAATAGTGAAGGTGAGCCAATTACAAAGATTGATTTCACTAGAGATATAAGACAGCGCAAAGACTTATTCTATGGACAGAATGGCCTAATCCGTAAGATTATTGATTTTGGTTATACAAAATTTGACGGAATAGGTAATAATATATATTATACAGACGAAGCGAAGGTTGATATCCTAGGAAGAGAGCAAGGACACTTTAGAGTTTATCACTTATACGACGCTGATGGTAATCACTATCGCATGAGTTATGAACAAGTAGTAGCAAACTCTAAGAATATTGGATATGGACCAAGAGCTAAGTTCCACACAATAAACTCTCTATTTGAATTACACTCTGCAATGGGTGGTGTATTCAGCTTAGAGAGAAAGAATGGTAAATTTGTGTCTTCAGAACGGAGTAATGAAGTTGTAGTTAACTTCATGAATATAGTAGGTGGAAGAACGCAGATTTCCAGTAAGGCTGGTAATGGCTCCAGATTTAAAGTAGTAGAAACTTTAACACAAGATGATTATTATCAGCCATTAAAAGAGATGATGATTGGTATGGCAGCTAATACGACAGCTGTTAAGAACGGTCAAGCTAATGTAAATCCATCTAGTTCTTGGAGAGATTCTACACCTTTAACATATACAGAGTTAGACACTGATGGATATGGTATTCAACAGGATTCAGACCATGAAGCCGACGAAGCCGAAATGTCTGAACCTACACAGGTTATGACATCTCTTGACCAGGGTGGTTATTTACACAAATATGTAAGACAGATTTACAAATCTGTTGGTAGAGTAACACTAAGTGCAGCAAGAGTTGAACTCGATGCTGTTGCTGACTTCTTAGAAAGACATGGAGCTAACCCGAAAGATCCGAAAGCAATCAATAAATTATATGATATTGTTGGTCGTATAATTATGAACAATCTATCATCTAATGCTGATGATATGGATTTATCAGAAGAAATTCTACAGGAAATTCGTAATGAATTCGGAATTAAATCAGACGACCACACATTAGATAGTCTAAAAATTGCTTTCAGTGATCCTAACTTATATGGACATATTCTTCCTACAATTATAAGTACTTTAAATAGTAAAGGTATTAGAAGAAAGAATCCAGGTTCTGGTATGGTAATGGCTCCAGCCTTCGGTATTTACCAAACCTTTCGCCTCAACGGGAACACAGTCACACTTCCCGATATCATTCGTCAAGTGCAATTCGCTCCGGATGAAATTGTTAAAACCGAAAATGGCGAAAGTCTTGCTCAAGACCAACTTACGGTAAATTTCTTACAAGGTGAAGTACAAAAAATTCTACAAACAGAACAACAAAATTATGGTCTTGGAGAACACGCAGACTTTGACCTTAGCGATGTTGTAAATGTTTACGGTTCTAAAGGAACTGAACCAGTAGTGCTCTCTATTGATACTGTTCCTAAACTATATGCTTTGAAAGACCATCGTTGGTCAGCATTTTCTAAGAATGCAAAATTAATAGAACGAGCAGCTGCAGCAACTAATAATACATTTGAGGGCATTATCACTTCTATAACATTAAATGGATATAATAATACTTTAGCCGCTTTAGTTGCACAGGGTGGTCTTACTGAAGAAGAAGCAGATATACTTAAAAATGACCCATATTTAAGATTATATGAGTCGACTACTTATCAATTCCAAGAGAATGTAATTAAAGGTAGAGACCTAGCTCCTACAAGAATTCGTTTTACAGAAACAATTGATGGAGTTGATAGAAGACTAAGTATCTATGACATTCCTGTTATAAGACAAGCTTTTGAAGCTGACAAAGACCATAAAGTTCCTAGAAAATTAATCAACACAGTTTTTGATGATTTATCTAAGGGCTATTACTACGAACAGTATGAAGTAAATACTGGAGAAGATAGACTTGCTCATCCATATGTTGGAATTGGAACACCACATCAAGTGCGTGATGCTAAATATTATATGCCTCAAGCTATTGTAAGTAATATGTGGGCAACACGTTTTGGTGTAGATACCAGTATGACTTTAGAGCAAGTTAAATCAGAAAACCTATTTAATAAAAATGCTTTCTTAGAATCTATTGCTTCTTATCCGGAGGGTGATGAAGTCTCAGAAATGAGATTTATGAAAGCTAATGGTCAACACACTTATGTAACATTTAAGCGTGTAGTAAGAAGTGATAGTAATAGAAAAATACAGATAGAAAGTCGTAGATTAAATAATTTCCGAAAAGAAAAGTCTGTTATCAATAAGCATGAAGTGTACAGCACGATTGCTATGGATAGTCAGAACTTTGATATAATGGAAGTAGGTCGTCAAGTAGAGAGAACTGACTTAACTGTTCGTGATAATAAAGTATATAACGGAGACCAATTAGTTAATAATGATGGTAAGTTTAGTATAGTTAACGGCAAGGTTTTCCAGAACTTTAAAATTGTTAATGTATACAATTATAAACAAGGCACGCAAACAGATACTTTATACAGCATTGATTATGAAGCTGCTAAAGAAATGTTTAATGTGCTTGGAGATCCAAATGGAGTAATTGGATATGTTGGAGAACTTACTGAAACTATATACAATCGTGACACCTACATAGCTTTTGACCAAAGAATAAAAGAAAATCATAAAGAGTTAATTGGAACATGGCGAGGTAAGAAGGGTACTGGAGTTGTTGGTACTATTGGAACAAAGCACAGTGACGTTGCAGATTTGGCAAAGGATATCATAGCTGGAAAAGACGTTAATCTTGAACCAATACTAGATAAACTAAGTGCTGAAGTGCATACATCCTTCTTAATGTCTCAACAAGTTATTGCTTCTCGTATTCCAGCTCAAACACTGCAATCATTCATGCCGATGGAGATTGTTGGTTATACTCAAATGGAACAAAATGTTGCTTATGTATCGCACATTCAAACGTTCTTACAGGGTTCTGACTATGATATTGATAAATCTTATATGTTGACCTATTTCTTCGATGATAATGGTCGATTTATAACTTGGTCACCAATAATGAGTCTTGCTTCTAAGGAAGAACTTGACGAATCTATTAAAGTTGGAATTCCAAATGGTACTAAGTTGGTATCAGCAAATAATAATGCATTAGCATATAATTTTGAAGATGTTACCAAACTTAGAAGAAGCGCTGCCGCTACTAGGGATGAAGCAAAGAAAGCTGCGTTACTAAAGGAAGCTGAAGTAACTGAAGCTAGTTATATTAATGATTTATTAAGCACACAAGTAGATATAACAGATAGTTTATTACAGGTTCTTAATGCTCCTGATAATGTAAGTAGAATAAGTGCTTTAGCAGATTTGATTGACTTTGTTGATCAAAACTCACAAGATGTTAATCTAAAAAAGCTAGGAGAAACTCCAGTATTCTACTATACCTATGATACTTCTAGAATATCTAAAGCTGATGCTGATGCTATTATAGCTACGGTACAAGAGCATGAAGACTTCATAATACCAGAAGCAGTTAGAGAGAAAGCATATCAAAACGCTAACTCTGCAAAAATATCAATTATTATTAAAGACTGGCACAATATTAACTCAGCACATACTCCTGTTAACATGGATGATGCACATGCTGTTACAGAACGTAGATTGGGGCATGCAACACGAATGACTCTATTTAATCCTGGAGTTGTTCCGGAAATGCAGGTTGAAAATCAGGTTGGTAAAAATGTAATTGGTATTGCAGCTAACGGCGAAAAAGCTTTCTTCACATTATATTATTACTTTACGGAGCTTTTCCATAAATTAATTAAAGATCCAAATAATGAGGATTTACGAAAGTATCTAACCTTTGAAAAAACTTTTACCAGAATACAGAATAGATGGGCGGCAGATGATCCTGAAAACAAGAAATTACCAGAAAGGGAAAGAGAAACAATAAAAACGGAAACAAAAACCCATATTGGAAATTTAAATCATCTAATGACACTAAAAGGCGATGATTTGGATTATGAAATTGACCAAATGATTTCTCAATTACTATCAGCCGCTACGGATAATGCTAAGGAGTTAATTCTTGCTAAGATTAATGCCGGTGAAGAATTTGCAAAAATATTCTTCTATGGATTAGTATTAGGATTTAGCTTAAACGATTTAGCAGCATTTATGACATCTCCAGCTGTTGATTTAGTGGCACAACTATCAACGCCAAATATATTTGATCCTACTAATAAAGTAAATACAAATCAAGTACTTAGAATTTTACTATATGGAGATTATCCATTTAGAAATTACTTTGGCAGAAATGCATATGCAATGGATGCAGCTGTTAAAGGAGAAGTAGTAAAAACAGTTGATGGTAAGAAAGTTACACTAGAATCTTTACAACATTGGGCACAATTAAAGAACGCTGGGAAAATTACTATAACCCTTGCTGAGTTAGTTAATTCTGTAGACGAAAAGAATATAGGTACTGAAGAAAATCCATATCGTACTTTTAAATTAACTAAAGACGAACCAATTAAACTAATTCAATTATCCGAATACATTGAAGGTGTATCAAGTAAAATTGCTGTAGCTATTGATGAATCAGGTGGATTAGACTCATTCAAGGCCGATTTGGTTGAACTTAAACAATTAATTGACTTATCCGATGAAATGACCACCTTGACTAATGTATACTTAAATACAAACCAGGGATTACCAACTACTCTGGATAAATATTTAAAACGTTTACTTGGTATTCAAAACACTGTAAGAAATAGAGAAAAAGCTATTACAGAATACGATGCAAAGGGTAAAGAAATTCGCAGTGTTAAATCTGCACTTGCAAAATCAAATCACGAGGAAAAGGTTATAGCTCTTGTAGATATATTACAAGATGTTAATGGCCAATATAGAGACTTGATGGTAGATCCTGATACTGGTAAGGTATCGAGAGATCCTTCTAAAGAACCAGTAAGTTATTATGTTTGGGTCGCTGATAAAGCTATCAAACTAGGCATTGCTGGAAACTTTAGTTACGAAAAATGGTTAACCTCTCCTGAATATAGAAAAGTTACAATAGATTATTACAATTTAATTAAAGGAACATTTAATATATTCCATTTTCTTGAAGTGCATCCTCAATATAATGCTAACTTTAAATTGTTTGGTCCTAGTTTTTCTATGATAACACAAACAAATTTAAAGACTCGGTTAATACTAGCAGCACAAGCTAAGTATCAAGAAGATGAGAATTATTGGGATTCTTCACAAAACTCAGAATTAGGAAGAATTGCTGATGAAGTAATTTTAAGAAGATTCTTAAAGAATCAAAATTTCAGTATGGAAATTGATTCCGATTGGAGTATATTAAGTCCATTATTTGAAATCGTATCAGATCATGGAAAACGTGTTTTAAATTTAGATGGAGGATTAGATTTTTCTAACTTCAAATTCTTAATGGAGAATTACATTGTTCCAGGATTGAAGAACGGTACGTTACGGCGAGTAATGAAAAATGGTAAGTATCAGTCTATATCAGATAATCCGTTTATTAGGGGTATTAATACATATGTTAAGTATAATAGACCGTACCTAGCACTGGATGTAGATATGAGCAAGCGTGGAGTATCAGCAGATACTAACATTAAATTTGAGGAATACTCACAAGCTTTCCAAGAACTTGCTTCTTATACAATTAATGGGTTTACTTTTGATGGACAAAAAATGACAGTGCAAGATTTAATTGTTTTATACAATTTGATTGTTAATAAAAATCAGTACGGTTCTGATAGATTTACTTCTATATTTAAGTCTACTATATCAAGACATAACAAAAATAGTCTGTTATATAAGTACATAAAGTTTATTGGTGAAGATGATCAAAAAGCATTTACAATAGATGCTATGGATTTAGCTCCATTAGTTACTGATATGCAAATTGCTATGGCACCAACCATAAGTGCTTATCAATTAAAGTATGCAAAGGACAAGTATGTTAAGGTTAAAGAACATGGCTTAACTACTTTGTACGAATTAAATACAAAAACACAAGAATACGAAATTGCTAAAATATTCTTAAACGACTTTGATGAGCCTGTAAAACCATCTTCACAGCAGCAAATTAATTTTGCTCAATATGCTTGCTTGTTTGCAAGACAGGAGGATACTATAACAATACTATCTAATAAAATTGGAGATGAATCTGCAATTACCGTAGCTGAAGCACTTCGAAATCTTACTGGATCTCAAAAACTTATAATAAGCTTTAAGTGTTAATATGGCGTGTATTGTTACCATAAATGTTAAGGGACATTCTTTTAAATATGAAACTTCTCTTAACCCAGAAGACATTACGTTAGAGAATATTGCAAAAGAAATTGCTACTACTAATGCGGGTACGTTAATAAATTTTAGTGACAAGGGAGTAGAAAAGCGAGGGCAGTCCTTAGGGAAGGCCCTTGCTACTGCTCTTTCATCCGCAGAATCTTTGACGGAAAAAACTACTGGAATAAAACAAATAATTAGAAATGCTTTAGATGGAAAAGGAGGTCAGCTTGTTGGTAATTATATGCTTTCAGATTTAGGCACTAGATTTCCAGGAATTGACTTTCAAGGACTAGAATTGGAAGAAAATGAGTCCATCCTAGTTACTAAAAATATACAATATGGAGGGCTTGGTCTCGGTGGTAAAGTTACAATTGGTACGTCTTCCGTGTATATAGTTTCTGGAAGACGCGATGCTGCTAAATTAGCAAAATATCTGAGGACAAGACAATTACTAAAAAGCGAGACTTCTGGTATTGAATTAAATTTATCAGACAGAGAAGAGAAAGCAATTAACTATATTAAAGAAAAGACTGGAATAAAAAGCACTCAGAAGGCTTTGCTACATTTCTTTAATAAATCAGATCAATATCTAACGGCTGTAGCTAATGGTGATATTGATGTGTATACTACTCTTAGTGATGTAATTAAGGAGCAGGTAACGAAAGATTATATAAGACAAAGATTGGAAAATCCTGTTGCAAATTCTATCATGAAGCGTGCTTTCTATGCTGATGGAAAACATATAATTAGTATGGAAGAGTTCCTAAAGATTATGAATATGTTTGGAATTGAAGAGGACTTTTCAAAACCTGGATTTTTGAAGTCATGGCTACAAAGTTACATGTCTGATTCTGGAAATCCGGTTAATGTGGAGGTATCTAAAAATGGTAACATATTTATCACACTTCCATACAATACAATGAAAGACTTAAACTTTACTTATGAAGATATAGTCTTAATGCAGGAAGAACCATTGGCTTCTGTCGGACCATTTAAAGTATTTAACTATAAAGGCTCTAAATATTTTGTTTCGCAAGATAAGATGATAACTTTGGACTCTCGTGCTCAAAGTTTTAATTCTAGTTCAGAAGCACATGAGTATGCAAAACAGCGATTTTTAAATACTACTATAGGTAGAGGATTTAATCGTGCTAGATTTGGAGTAAAACCAAAAACTTCTAGAAGTGTTTCTACTTTTATAGACCTGAAAAAAGATGGTACTCAGACTGTGGAAACTAAAGAAGCTTTTAATCCTGCTCTAAATACTGTATTTGAAGTGCTTGACTATGAGTTAGACTCAACCAAATCACTAGGTGAGCTTATCAGCAGTGACTTAATTAAGTATCTAAATGCCCCAATGGAATCTAGTGATACTAAGAATTCTTTATACGGATTACTTAGAACTTATAAAATTAGTGATTCTGACTACGAGAAAATTGATAGTTATGATAAAGCCGTTGCTCTACTTGTAGAATTATCTAAATTACCAGAACTTAATACAAATTCGGTGAAAGCTACAGTGAAGGCTGTTGGAGAACTTCCTACTTATGAGTTCATGGTAATTGCAAAGCATAAATATCAAGATGTAAATAAACTAGTAGTACAAAGAGTTAATAATGTAGAAACTGATGACGATACGTATGTTCCTCCAGCACTGCCTTTATTGAAGAATCTAGCGGAAAAAATTAATGATAAGTTTACGGCACGAAGTAAAATTACGGAACCTCTAGTTTATGTGATTACTAATAGTGATATAGTTAATGGAGAATATGGGCTTAACGAATTTCAAAATGTTGATATGTCTGCAAGCGGTTTTATATTCAATGGTCATATTTACATTAACGCTTCATATGCACATCTTGATTCACTAGCTCACGAATTTGGACACTTATTCCTTGGAATAATGAAGGCAGCCAATTTCGCCGAATACATGAAATTAATGGAAACAGTCTCTGATATGCTTCCAATTAAAAGACTAAAGGAAAAGAAAAGAACCCAACCTCAATATGCTAATCTTGCTGACGAAGATTTAACAGAAGAAGCTTTTGTTGATTTATTTGGTGAGTACTTAAAAGGTAATAATAAAACTCTTGGTGTATTACTAGAAACTCCAGAACAAATTGAAGCAAATGAAACCGCAGATAGAAGAAGAGTTGAGGATGAGAAAGCTAAAGGAAAATTAGCTGAAGCTAAAAACTTTTTAATGTCAGCTTTAGAAGATCTTGGTACTAGTTTTGAAGGAGCTGTTACATTACAAGATATATTTAATAACTTTAATGTAGCAATGAAATCTTTATTGTACCAAGGAAATGGTTTAGAGTTTGCTGATACTGCTAAATATCGTAGAGTTTCCAACTTCATATCGAAAGAAATTGGTAAGGGTGAGAACTCATTAATTCAAATGAATTGTTAATATGGCATGTGTTTATACTTATAATGGAAAAGAATATTCTTATGATAAACTAGTAGACTTGTTGATACAAACTGCACAAATAAGTCCTTCTGATGTTTTGTATAGTGTAGAAGAAACTAGACAAGATAGATTCTTGAAGGAACTTGACAAAATGAAAAGTCTTGGCAGTATAAAGGCTACGAAAGTATCTACTAGTTTTACTACTGGAGGAGATCCAGTTGGCACTGCTACAAAGAGTGTTCAGCACGTGCTACAATTCTTAGATGATGAGAGATTTAGAGCAGACGATGGTAGTTATTATCTACCGCAAATGGACAAAGATAGTTTTATAAAAAATAGAGCCGCTTCTCTTATGGAAGAAGACACTAGTCTTTCTGAAGAAGATGCACTAACATTAGCCGAGGAAGAATTTCCTAAGTGGGATTTACAACGACAAGACGCACATATTATTCACTACATAATGCGTCAATTTGAAAGTGATATTTCTACGGCTGATATTATTCATGCTCTCGACCAACTAAAAGCGGACAACCCACAATTAGCTAGTCGTATTGAAGCAATTAAATCTTCTAGTCAATTAATAGACAGCCTTAAATCCATACACGATAAAATTGTTACAACAAGACCACCAGGTTCTCGTGTAAAAGTATCAATTCCAGTACAAAAAGTATTGCATACTGAAGCTGGAGATGTAACAGTATACGATACAATTAATCAAGCAGTTGTATTACAAGATGGCACTATAAGAATATATCAATTTAAGGTTAGTGAGGAATCTCCACAAAACTGGCATCTATCCAAAACTCCAAAAGTTGAAAAATATCGTTTCGAATTAGCATTCTTAAAAGCTATGCTAGAAGATCAAGGCTTTTTATCAAGACACGATAGAAATGATGTACAACTTTGGATTTATGGTATACAAACAAAATATGACCACGAAGGATTTAAAACATCTGGAAACTTAGCACTTCAAAGTATTAATCCAGACCCAATAGTTGTAAGACTTGATGAGGCAGAAGGTGGTGTTAGAATGGAAAGACACTTATCTATTGCTCGTCAATTTATACAACCAGCATTGAAAGCTGATTCTATTCCTGAGGCTATTGAAAAAGCTAACGCTCACATGAATAGAGTTTGGGTAGGTAAAAATATTCAAGCAGAAGCTCTCGGAGAATCAGTTGACCAATGGATTGAAAATCATAAAGGAAAAATTCAAAGACTTGAAAATCTTGATGGCCCTGCATACAAAGTATTATATCCTGGACGTAAAGCAATTTATATTACGGAGAAAACTGAGCCAGAAAACAATGTAGAAATGCATGATAAAATTGCTCAGGCTATAGAAGAGACACAAGAACACAGTGATTTAGTAGTGCGTTCTGTGCAAACCGCTATAACACAAGCTTACCATCAGGGGTATCTAGATCCTACATCCTTACGCGGGCTTGGAAGTGCTTCTGCTAATATAGCATCTACTATACAAAAATATTTTGTGCGTCCTAATAATGCAGACGGCACATTAGGTGAACCAGAATGGGAATACTTAAAAGATTCTGAATTAAGTGATTACAATATTCTTCTATTTAAAAATAGAAAGACAGGACAACTGGATGTTGTTGCTTTAACTAATTTAGACTTAAATGCTAGAGTAGAATTTAAAGCGGGTCGTGGTACTTTAGCCGGGAGCTATGTAAGCAACTTAAATGCTGGCTACCAATTAAAAGCAGATTGGGGAAATATATATGGAATGAAAGTAGCTATTCTTATGAACTACATTCTTCCAAATCTAACTTCAAATAGTAAATTAGGCGAATTAAAAGTTCTTACTACTTATTCTGGAGGTAGCTCTAGACCATTTACTTTTAGAACTCTTGTAAAGAATTTTTATAATCCACTAATGCAAGTTGTGCAAGATAATACACCAGCAGAAGGAGCCTTTGAAAATAATTTTGATGCCGCTGATTTTATTGACGATTATCAAATTCTTGTTAATGAACTTAAGGATATTGTAAATGGATCAAGCTTAAAAGAAATTTCTAATTTAGCTGATAGAGTGGAAGCTCTTGATATGGCAACTGGAGACAGTGTTAGAATCGAACGCTTAACTGATTTGGCTAAAGCTATAATGGAGCAATACTCACTTACGAATAGATCAGCATCTGAAATTGCTGAAAGTGATAAAATATATTCTAGACTGTTACAAAGGATATCTACAGTAATTAGTAAAATAGACAGAGAAGTAGCACAGCCAGTTAAAGTTGGTAAATTTAGTAGATTCTCTATGCCAACTCGAAGTATTTCTAGTAATAATTTTAAAGTTATACAAAAACTTTGGAATGAGACCTCACAAGCAATTAATAACGAAGCATATGATGTAGGTCTAGAAATTAATAAACTTGTGCAGGAATACTACGACAAACATGGTTATGGGTATGTTCAGAATAAAAGAATTGGTAATCAAACACAACAGTTCAAAAATCTATACGAAACTGATAGTAAAGGAAAACTACTTATGAGATTTAAGAATCCGTACGATGATTCTAATAATCTACAAGGTTACGAACGTGAGTTCTTAAAGAAAGCCTTACTTATCTTTGCTAAATATAGATACATGAATGCAGGTAAAAAGTTTTTAATTACTGATGCTGATGGTGATGCTATAAAGAAATTTGTAGAAAAAAACGAAAGTTGGTATTTTGACGTTCCTTTAAAGAAAGCATCAGGTTCATCTAAACTGCAAACTGGATATAGTATTGCTTCTTTTAAAGAGAGTGTTTCTAAAATAATTTCTGACCCAAAACTATGGGCTAGAGAAATTTTAGATGATAAAGCTTTAACTGAATATTTTGAAGACTTTCCTGTAGATAAAGAAAAAGATGTTACTCGTTTATCCGTAACTAACTATTTTTCTTACGGAGAACAAGATATTAGTGGTGATGTATTTGATTCTGGAAAGCGAGATGCACAATTAGCAAAGCATGAGGATTTTCGTTATTTTGAAACTAATGTTGAGGATTTATTAAGAGACTTTACATTTGAAGCGGTTAGAGTTCAAAATATGAAGAAGATGATAATAGGTTCAAAACTATTCCTATTACAAATGCATATGTCAGGACGTGCTAACCATAACATTGATGAGTTTAAATCAGAGTTCGATTATATTAGTGACTTCTTAAAAACAAATGTATTTGGAATTCCATTGATGGAAGGTTCTGAATTGGCAGCTGCTGCATTTGTTTTACCAGTAAAACGTTTAGTTAGTAAAATGTTTATTGCTGGTAACGTAGCTGGAATGATGCGTGATACATTTGAAGGCTTTGGACAAATAATGGCAAGAGCAGTTACTAAGTATGGAGCTAATATTAGTGCAAGTAATGTTATTAAAGCTTATGGAATTGTTACAAAGGACATGATAACTAATAGACCTTTAGCAAGTATAATTAGTCAGCTATGTATTAAATATCGTATGTCTAACATTGATGTTAGTAATGTTGCTGAAGGTATGAAAACTGGAACAAGAGGTTTATTCCATTTTGAAAATGAATTGTATAGAACTTTAAAAGATCCAGATTTCCTAAATCGTATGGTTTTATTTGTAGCAAAAGCTATGGAAGACGGAACTTGGCATGCTTTTGATTTAAATAAAGATGGTGAACTTGTGTACGATTGGAAAAAAGACGCTCGTTTCTCTTTACTCGCTAATAATGATAAGACTAATTTAGAGTTGTATAATAAACAAAAATCATTATTCTTTAGTTTAATTAAGACTTGGAATGAAGAGCACCCAAATAATCAAATAGCAGATATGAGTACTCTACCAATGCCTTATTCAGAAAAAGAAATGAGTGATTTTCATGCTTTATCGGATAATATTTGGGGCTCCTACGATAAAGCTAACAAAGCTATGGGAGAACACTCACTCTTAATGATGACCTTTGGTATGTTTACTACTTGGATGAATGGTCAGATTGAAAATTACTTTAAACCCTTGCAGACTGCAAACGATAAAAGTGAGTGGAAACAACAGCGAAATAATAATAACGAATTATTGTATTACAACGAAGATGGAAGTATTACTACCGAAGATACTGGAGTTCCTGTTATGATACAGGTTCCGATTATGGTACAAGGCATTTTCCAGACACTACGACAAATTTGGGATACAATAAAAGATGGTGAGTCTGTTAAAGATGAAGTATTTAGTTCGCAAGTAAATCGTGATAATATGAAGAAACTTGCTACTGATATGATAGTGACTCTACTATACTATGCTGTTATTAAGGTAGCTCTGCAAGCTTGGAGAGACAAACAAAAAGAAGTGACTGATCCACATGATGTAATCACTAACGGTATTTGTGAAGTACTGTATAGAGGTATGTATAATGCTTGGGATGGATTCAAAGGTCCTCTGAATTTAATTACATTCTTAGGAGAACAAACCAATCCTCCAGTATACACAGAAACATTAGCAGTAGCAAAAGACTTATATAAGTTTGTTGCTGGTGATCTTACTATTATGGGATTTGGTTCTAGACACTTAGCACCGATACGTTCCTTCAAAGAAACTATTAAGGCTGCTGAATCTGGAAAACAACCTAATTAAAAAAAATAAGGCGACACAGGAATTAAATCCCGTGCCGCCTTATTTGATACAATAACAAAACCTGCTCCTTTTAAGCCTGAGCTAGGCCTTCGTTCTGTAGCAAGTTATAAATACCCTTGCATTTTATAAACAACCCTTCTAAATCACTATCATTATCCAGAACGAAATCAAATTTTTCGAATGAGTCTAGGTCTGTTTCACTAATATGATTATCAGACACTAACCCACTTCTATTTACACGAATTAGAACTCCACCTCTATTTAAGATTTCTTCTGCTTCGTTTTTATATCTAACATCAGAAACTATCCAAAAATCGGAATCTTGGTAGTCAGCCAGCATAGAAAGTACCCAAAAATTTTCGTTTATTTGGCACCTAGCGGCCTCACCAAGCGACTGTAAAAGTTTTCTGAAGGAAATGTCCAGCCAAGGAATTATCGTCGATTTCTGCGACCTTTTTTCTAGGTCGTGATAATCTATACCAGTGCAGGCCGCAGCACATTTCTTCAAATTACAAGCGAAGGAATGAATGCCCGGAAGTTTCAAATCTGCCTGGTCATAAGCTCTATGTTCTAAATATTTATTACGCAGCCATTGCTGCTTTTTAAATTCTTCATAGGTTCCGTCAGGATTAATGAAGTGGAGATATGAAATCATATCAGCCACCTCATTTTTTCCTGAACCTATTTTACCAGAAACACCTACAATCATTATACACGCTCGTAAGTAGTTCTCTGTACTGGTTTATATTCTGGACAATCACCAAGCTTAACAGCGTTTGCCTCAAGCCCATCATAAGCACTGTCACTAAATTGGAATCCGTAAAACTTACCATCAACTTCAAAGATTAATGCTAAGTCTTCATAACCCCCTTCTAAGTCAGTATATTCGGTAATAGTATCAACAAGTTTAAGGTGCTTATCCATAAAGTCAGCAAGCCAATCAACTTGTTCATCAACGTGATCTTCTCCCTTAATTTCTTCGGGGAACCAATCAGCGTAAACGTCTACATAATCTTCAAGATAATCAGCAGTTTCGTAATAGAAATATTCAACAACTGCTAGATTCATAGGGAAATCAAGAACATTCATCCAAATCAAGAATTAAAGGTTCATAAATAAGTTCATAACGCTCATCTAATAAACTAACATTATATACATCTGATTCCGCTAATCTCTCTCTATCATGATTAGTAGAATGTAAATGCCCGTGAAGTACTATCTTTGGCTTCTTTTCTATGATGGCATCTCTCAATGGTGCGCATCCAATATGTTCTCCAATATTCCACCCAAAATTTTGGAATAAGACATCGCTGGTTCCATAAGGGGCATCATGAGTTAGTAGAATATCAACATTCTCTGGAATATCAGTATATATGTCTTCTAGGTCTTCGTCTTCGGCCATAAATGCCCACCGACCAAACTGATGACACCAAGGAGTTCCAAAGATTTTCAATCCTTCTAATTCGATTCCATCATTTTCTAAGTACTCAACCTTAGAACCTTTAAATATTTCACGAATATCATCTATA
>Ga0326512_10000642_pt1 | contig 30071 bp, 45 predicted proteins | sample 1_2617_0518_D_FD_203652 | JGI IMG/M metagenome (GOLD analysis project Ga0326512, IMG submission 203652) | Bovine rumen microbial communities from UC Davis, California, United States - 1_2617_0518 | ecosystem: Host-associated > Mammals > Digestive system > Stomach > Rumen | place: USA...
GCTTAGTATTTGCCGGTTTAGCTTAGCTGGTTAAAGCACTCGCCTTGTAAGCGAGAGAGCTTCGGTCCGAATCCGAAAACCGGCTCTATGAGTAAAGGAGCAAAAGATGGGTTTTTTTTAATCGGTCTAAAAATACAAAAATGGAAGGTTTAGAGCCTAAACCAGTATCACCTCCTCCAAAAAAATGTGAACATAAATTTCAAGATTTTCCTTGGTATGTAGAAGGAGAAGAAAGTGGTAACAATGCTTATGGTTTTGATAATTGGTATCATTTAGTAATTAAAGAACCATATGTTTGTATTTATTGTGGAGAAAGACATGATAAAATATTGTGGGAAATGAAACGTTATGGCCCACATAAAGAAGCAGTTCAAGCATTAGATGATATTAGTGAAAAATTTAAAGATCGAATAAGGCATCGTGCTGAAATTGAAGATATGATAAATGATATGCAATTAGTTGATCCACAATATTTACAATATTATCATATGCTTCAAGGGACTAAAGACCCATCTACTTCAAGATTATACGAAGAAGAAGTAAAACCAAAATTAAAAACTTAATTTTATGCGGCAACAGCAAATTTAGATTTAATCTAAGTGTCATCGGTTCGATTCCGATTATTCCAGCCATTTAATTTGGAGTATAGCTCAATTGGTAGAGCATTAGAATTTATAACCGCATAGTACAAAATATTTATAGAGACTTCGACAGCAAAAGTAAATTTATAAGTCCTTACATTATAAAAAGAATATGAGTCTTGTAATTAAATTTTAAGTCCGTTACAGCAATTTACAATATAAAATTACCGTAATTAATATTTTGGATTATTAATGAATAGAAATTTTATTGATACGGACTTGATTATTTAGAAGGAATCAAATGAAATTTTATACTTCATATTATTATCAAATACGCAATTTTCCACCTAATCTAATTGCTTTATCAACAGCAATTTGGCCGCCAAAATATTTAAATTTTGGTATTCCTGACAAACGAGGCGTTATTTGTATAAATTGCCCTCCGCTTCAACCTGGTATTTCTTGTGAAGGATTATGTGATGGTTTATGTGACCCGAAACATCCAAAAGATTGTTCTTTTTTAAAAGTATATCGAGAACAATTAGATAAAATTGATTTTAACAATTTTATAAAAAGTCTTGATAAAATATCAAAAATTTTTCTTAATGATTATCCAAATTTTGAAACCGTTAATTTTGCTTTCATAGTTTATGAAAAATTCGATAATCCTTGTAGTGAAAGAGGGCCAATTCAAGATTGGTTGCGCGCGAACGGTATAGAAGTTGAGGAGTGGCATTTATGAGTAAAGAAAACTATGAATGGCTTAATCTTATTCCTGTAGGTTGGACACAAATTGCTAAGCAAATGATCGAAGAGTGTGAAGAAGCAGAACCAAATTTTGAAATTATTGACCTCAAAGAAAAATGGGGCATGATTCGAATGTGCGCATATCCTTATACTGATAAAATTATAGAAATTGAACATTATTATGAGCAATTGAGTGCGCGAACTTGTTGTAAGTGCGGTAAACCTGCCACAAAATATTCAACTGGTTGGATTCTTCCTTGGTGTGATGATTGTGGTACAAAAGAATATGGCCCTTATAAGGAATTTAGTAATGAATAAAATTGAAAAAATTATTGCTGCTTATGAATGCGGTGAAAATAGGCTTCCAGGAGAACGTTGTAAAACTTGTCCTTATGGTTATGGAAAATGGGACGAAAGTGGAGATAATAGTTTCTGGCGATGCGACGATGATCGAATTGAAGAAGATGCTATTAATCTTTTAAAAATATTTAGGGCAATTATTGAATGAGGCGGGCTAAGCCTAATTGGTAAGGCAGCGCACTGCTAACGCGCGAGTAATCGGAGAAGTCCGGTGTTTCGGTTCGAGTCCGAAGCCCGTCGCCAATTGTGGACTGTTGGCTTAGAAGCAGCCATTCAGCTAAGGAGTTCTTAATTTCTCTATTGGTGCGAAATGTATCGTAGGCTACATTTGTTATAATGACCTACGAATATGATGTGCCAATAGACAATAGAAATATGAGATTTAGCGTAATAGCACACCACAAATATTGAGCTGGTCAGTGTAGCGTGCAGAAAGCTCAAGAGAATAAACACGGGGTTACTACACAATGCGGTGGCGGAATAGGTAAACGCTCTATAGACAGTGTGAGGGTGACAACCGTCGGAAGTTGTATGATTAACTGTCTGCTTAAATAAACATCCTCATGTAAGGTGCAAATCCTTATCCGCATTATATGCACCATTAGTATAAAGGCAGTACGGGGCCCTTCCAAGGCTCAAGTGCGGTCTCGGGATCCGCATGGTGCTCCAATATAGGGGATTAATCTAACGGCTTTAGATATTGGACTTTGACTCCAAGTAACCAGGTCCGACTCCTGGATCCCCTGCTTTAGACATTCACAGCAATAAAAGCAATGCCATTATTTAAAATTAAATCAAAAGATTATTGCAACTTTTGTAGTGTCTAGTTTATAAAATGTTCTAGGAGGTTATCGGATGAACTCAAATACAATTTATGGTCCAGAGCTTAATAAAGATATTTTAGATTTTATCAATCGTCGTTTTCCAATTGATAAAGATTGTGATTGGATGACTGGTAATTGTTATTATTTTGCTCGAATTTTAAAGACAAGATTTAAAGGTGAAATTTGGTATGATTTGGTTAATGGTCATTTTCTCTTCCGTCGCGGCGATTACTTTTTTGATTGGACTGGGATTAGACTAGAGTATGATTTAAATAAGCCTGAAACAGTTGATAGTTTAGTTAAATGGTCTATTTATAAAGATATAGATCCTTCCCATTATGAAAGAATTGTTAGAGATGTAATTGAATAAAGGAGAGAATTATGAGCAAGTTTTTAAGTAATATTCAAGATGTTGAAGCTTTTCGTGCAGCAGTAAGACAATGTAAAGGAGATGTAATTCTTCGTAGTCTTGATGGGACTGAAGAATTTAATTTAAAAAGTCGTTTATCAGAATTTATAGCTTTAAGTAAGTTGGCTGATTTACATGGTGATCAATATGAAATTTTTTGTATGAACTATGGTGATGAAGCTATTCTTTTAAAATATTTTTACGATAAAACTCATTAATATATAAACCCGCTTTGCGGGTTTATTTTTTAGGTGGAGGTGGGAAAATGAATAATTTTTGGTTGCCTGATGGATTGGGTAAGTATGTTTACTTTGCTTCACTAGAAACAGGCACGGAAATTGAGCAACAATTGGCCTCTGATGTAGGAAAATTATTAAAATTTAAAAATGAATACGCTAAAAATGGCACTAATGATTTTAGTATTAAAATTAATAGTGCTTTAACTTTTTTGCAACAAATAGCAAGAAGTGAAAAAGCAAAAGAAATTAATGCTATTAATAATTATATATCTAAATTACAAGAAAAACTTAAAAGTAAAAATATCCCAGAAAAAATAAAAGAAAAAATTCAAAAACAAATTCATTATTTAAAAGAAATAGATGTACAACAATATAATAATTTAGATTTTATTCAAGATATTAATATTATAAAAAAAGACTTAACTAGTTATAAAAGACGTTTAGCAGAAATTAACACAATAAATATGAAAAATTCTAAAACAATGGATGTATCTAATAGATTTGAATTCCGAGCACAGAAACAATTAGAAAATTTTCTTATATCTATATCTGAACAATCAGATAACTCAACCAGTATAAAAACACTTAGAGATAGAGCAACTTATAATGCTTTTCAACAACAAATGAAAAATATTAATTTAGGTTTACCTTCAAATGTACAAACGCAATTATATTCATTAATCTATTTAGATTTTAATAATTGGTTAGAAAATCAAAATCAAAAATATACCTCAGCCAAACAAAATAAAGAGAAAAAATTTTTAAAAATAGAAGAATGGGTATCTAATTATTTTAATTCTGAAGATACACATTTATTAAATTTAATGAATAATAGTTTTACAAATTTATATGGACAACAAACCGAACTATTAAATATTATAGACAATTTAAATAATATAATGGGTATCAATTATATTGACTCAACAACTGCAAAAGATCTAAAAATGAAATTAGAAAATAATCCTGATCAATCAACTTTTACTTTTAAAAATAAAAAATATTCTCGACGGCAATTAGAAAATTTATTAAAAACTTATGAAGCAAATATAAACAAAAGCGATGAAGAGCGTTTTACTTTTAATTTTCACACAGCGTCTTCTCACGGAAATTTTTATGAAATGCTATTAACATTAATTAATAAAGGAATTAATGTAAAAGGTAATGTTGGTGTAGATTTAATTATACCATTGGGGTATTTTACTTTTTCAGAAAATGAACAAAAAGAACAACAATTATTATATAATTTGTCTTATGATATAGGAGAAATTTTAACAGAGGATTTTAATAATCAAATAACAATTACTTTAGAAAATTTTAACGATAATGTAGAAAAACAAAAGAATCTTTCAAATAGAATTCAAAGCCGTCTAGATTGGACGATTGCTGAACTAGATAATCTTATAGAACAATCTTCTAATAATTTTTTTATTACACATGAATCATTAAAATTATATAAAAGTGTAGAAGCAGGAGTTGAAGATAGTGAATTTCATGGGAGAGAAATGAATATTTTATCTGCTTTAGCAAAATTATATGCAGCTCCCGGCCTATCCGACGCAATGATAGATAGCGATATGTTAATCACTTATCTTATAAATATAAGTGATGTTACCGTTACACACGGTAATAATCTGCAACCTTTAGAAACTTATTTATCTCTTTTTGCTGGCTTATTAATGTTTGATGATATAAGTGAAATTGCTTCACATGCAATTCAACAAATAGCTATAAATATTCCACAACAAACATCTTTAGAACAATTACATGTATATAATATAAATGGAATATATTTTCCTATTTCTATAGTTTTAGATAATTTAATTAATCAAATTAATTCAACCCTAACTAAACAATTAACTATAGACAAAGATAAAACTGCTGTTGCTAATATATATTTTAATGTTCCTGAAAATCCAGGTATTAGTACAAAAGAAAGTTGGAATCAAATAGCTGAAAATACTATCCAAAATACAAAAATTCAAATCGCTTTTTTTTCTGGATTCACTAATTTTATTCAAGATTTATTTTCTAATTCTTTAAAATAAAATTTATGAAATTTTAAAGAATGCTACCACATATTAATGAGGGGAACTAACCCTCACTCTAATTGAGGAGGTATAGGCCAATGCAGCAAGTTGTAGAATGGATAGGTAAAAATCTGTGGACAATAATAATTGTTGTCTCCATTTTTATTCAAATTACGCCTATCAAAATTAATCCCTGGTCTGCCCTTTTCAAATGGATTGGCAAAGCTATAACTGGCAACGCTTGTAGTAAAATTGACAGTCTAATAGAAAAAATTGAAAAAATTGAAAAAGATGTTAAAACTAATGAAAAAGATCGCATACGTTGGGAGATACTAGATTTCGCCAATTCATGCCGCAATGATCGTAAGCATACAAGAGATGAATTTCAACATATAGTCGCATTAAATGACAAATATAAACGACTATTAAGCGAAACACATGATACTAATGGAGTTTTTGAAGTTGAATATAATTACATTCAAGATTTATATGCTGAGCGATTAGAAAAAAATGATTTTCTATAAGGAAGGTGAATATTATGGCCTTTACTAAACAATGGTTTAAAGCCGCAGGCATTCGCGCGATAAAAACTATTGCACAAACTGCTATTGCAACTATAGGTTCTAGTGCTGCAATAGGTGACGTAAATTGGATCATGGTAGCTTCCGCTTCTGCGTTAGCTGGCATTTTAAGCCTTCTAACTAGTGTTGCGGGCTTACCAGAAGTAAAAGAAGAGGAAGAAGCCTAAAGCTTCTTCCTTGACTTTTTTTATTTTTTATAGTATAATATTTTTGAAAGAAAAAGGAGGATAATATCTTGGAAAGACGTAGTAAAGAACGAATAATCAATATTGAAATTTATACCGATGGTTCTTTAAAGAAAACAGGTGCGCAATCTACTTTTGGAGGTTGGGCTTATATTATTACTCAAGATGGAAAAGAATTATATTCAGCTTCTGGTAATGAATATAATACTACTAACCAACGTATGGAATTAATTGCGATTAAAGAAGCTCTAAACTATGTAAAAAATGTCCGACGTAATTCTGAAAAAGTAATTATATATAGTGACTCAGCATATGCTATTAATTGTTATTTACAAGAATGGTATGTAAATTGGCAAGCAAATGGCTGGAGAAATGCTAATAAAAAAGAAGTCGCTAATCAAGATTTATGGCGAGAAATTATTCCTTTTTTTGATAATTTTTGGTATGATTTTAAAAAGGTAGAAGGACATGCTGGAAATTACTGGAATGAAGAATGTGATAAACTCGCGCAAAATGAAGCAGATAGATTGAAAAAAACATGGCGAGGTATTAAAAATTTATGATAGATAATAGTATTTATGAAGTAACTCGCAATGATTATAAAGGTTTTGTTGAACAAATTAAACCTGAATGTAGACGAGTTGAAATTGAAGAAGTAGATAAGAAGCATATTGCAACAAAAATTTTTAGTATTAATACTGGAAAATGTCTTTGCAGTAGAGTTACTTATTCCGCTGATTATGGAACTCCAGAGCCAGAAAAATATTATATATTTGAAATGCCAGAAAACTATGAAAGACAAGCGCCAATTCCTAAACAACAAATAGTTTTAAAAACTAAAGAAGAAGTTCAAGCTTTCTTTGATTTTTTAGCTAAAGAAACAAAAAAGGAGAATAAAAATGATTGAACTTTTTACTAATATTCCTGAAGAAATTAAAATTCAAACAGAATTAGTTGCTAATTTTATTTTTAATAACTTTGATCCTGAACCAGGTTTAAAATTTATTCAAAGTTATATCTCTTCTTGTCAAGATGAAGAAGAACAAGATTTTGCTCGTTTTTATTTTAGTATGCGTTTAGAACAACTTTTAAATGAAGGAGAATCTAATGAATAATTTTTATTCAAAAGAATAAAATATAATAATTATTCTCTCACTTAAATACTATTCTTAAAAAAGTTCGCCCTACCTATAAAAATTATATATGGAAATATAAAGGAGAATAATATGTTATTAAGAGAACTAGAACCAGAAAAGTATTGGAGTTTTCCTTCTTCTTACAACAAGGAAAAACGAGAATCAGAAATTAGAAATATGATTCTTGATGGAAAGCATAGTTTTCAATTAAAGACCGACGGAAATTATAGTGCATTTATATGCGATTTTGATGGTGATAAACGGCTTATTAGTCGCGGTATTAGTAAAATTACATCAGAGTATGGCCGTTTAGAAAATCAAGTATTTTTCTTTGAAAGTATTGCGGCAGTTTTTAATAAACCAACACGAATCATGGGTGAAATTTATCTTGAACACGGAGTAGATAAAAATGTAGGTTCTATACTAAGAGCAAGTAGCGATAAAGCTAAAAGCATTCAAGATGATAATTATTACAAAAAAATTTGCTCGCAAATTAAATTTTCCGCTAAAGATAAACGTGATATTGAAAAAAATGAATTTCATGGTGAAAAATTAAAATGGAGAATCTTTGATGTATGGTATTATGATGGAGAAGATTTAACTAATACTCCTTGGATTACTCGTCAAGAATATGTTAAAGCCGCAGCTAAACGTATTAATAATCCATTAGTGACATACGTCCCTTATCACGCTATGGATGAAAATTTTTACGATTCTCTAGCGAAAATTTTCCAAAATGGCGGTGAAGGTGTAGTTATTTATCGTAACGATGGTAAGGTTGAGCCAGGAAAACGTACTGCACATAAAACACTTAAAGTTAAACAAGAATTAGAGCATTTAATTGACGCATTTATAGTTGGTATTGAGCCAGCTGTTAAACAATATACAGGAAAAGATTTAGTAAATTGGGAACTTTGGGAAAATTCCCGTACCGGCGAAAAGTTACGCGGGAAATACTTCGGAGATTATCAAACTGGTGGCGCAGTTATTCCTGTATCTAAAGGATTTTGGTATAATTGGCCAGGGGCTATTTATGTAGCTGTCTATGATCAAAATGGTAATGAATTTAATCTTTGTAAAGTAGCCGGCTTAACTGAAAATTTTAAAACTGAACTAAGAGATAATTTTGCTAAATACGATCATTGCCCAGTAACAATAGGTGGAATGGCTTTATCAGATTCAAATGGATTAAGTATAAGACATCCCTATTTAAAAGCCATTCGTTTAAATGATTTAAATATTCATACTGATTGTACTTTAGCAAAAATTCTTTCTTAATATAAATAAAAATCTAAGTTATATGAAAATATAACGAGGAGGATATAATGAGCGACCTAGAATTTTTGGGCTTTGCTAATGATGTAAGCACATTAGACCCAATAATGTATCAATATTTTAATCAACTTTTAAATAAAAGAACTATTGTTTTAAATGCTGAAATTGATGAAAATATTTTAGAAACAGTAGTTTTACCTTTAAAAGATTTTGAGCAAGATGGAGATAATTCTCCAATTACATTAATTTTAAATACTCCTGGTGGTTCTGTAGCTGATGGCTTAATGTTATGTAATATTATTGATCATTACACAAAGCCATTAGAAATTATTGTTCCTTCTTATGCTTGTAGTATGGGAACCATAATTTTGTGTTCTGGAAATAATAATCCAAACGTTACTAAAAAAGCATTTCCTTTTTCTTTCGCATTATTTCATAGTGGGCAAACTTACGTTGGTGGAGAAACACATTCAGTAGATGATGTTGTAGATTTTAATAGAGCCGTTGATAATAAAATTCGAGATTATGTAGTTAATAATACTAAAATTTCTGAAGAATTATACGCTGAACATCATAGAAAACAATGGTATTTAACCGCAGAAGAAATGCTACAATATCATCTTATTGATGAAATAATTGGTAAGGAAAGTGATTAATGTGATTTATTTTATTGATACAAGCGCCGTATTGGAAGGCGCTTTATCTATATATGACCATAACCATATTTATTTAAGTCCATTAGTTTTAATGGAATTAGAAAATTTAAAAACTAATGGTAATGAACATTTAAAGTTTCGCGCGCGAGAAGCTATTCGCACAATTATTAAATCAGAAATTGCTATAACAACAATTTCTCAAAAAAAGATCTTAAATTTAATGAAAAAAAATAATTATTTTATGGACATTAATGACCATAAAATGATTTGCGAAGCATTAATTTTAAATAATTATAATGAAGTTACTTTTATAACAAGCGATTATGCTCAATTATTATTTGCGCGTACTTCAGGATTAAAAGCAAATTATTTTGCACCTATAGAAGAAAAAAATAAAGAACTTTTTTATTGCGGTTATGGTAAATATTATCCAACTGATGATGAACTTATTGCCCTTTATTCAGAAGGTTTAAATGAAAATATTTTAAATGCAAAAGTTAACGAATATTGTGAGATTTTTAATCATGAAGGCACTTTATCAGATATTTTAAGATGGGATGGAAAATCCTATCAACATTTAAAATATACAAATATTGAAAATAAAACTTTAGGAATTAAAGTTTCTCCAAGAAATTTAAATCAAAAAATGATGTTTGATTTGTTACAAAATCCAGATATTCCAATTAAACTAATTACTGGAGTATATGGAAGTGGTAAAGACTATTGTGCTTTAATTCATGCACTTAACTTAATTGAGAAAGGTAAAAAAAATAAACTAGTTTTCGTAAGAAATTTAATTGATTTAAAAGATACTCCACAAATTGGTTTCTTACCAAATGATATAGAACAAAAAATTGGGTGGGGACTTGGTCCAATTAAAGATATTTTAGGCGGCGACGAAGCACTTGAAATATTTACTTCTCAAAACCAAATTGAAGCTGTAAATTTAGGTTTTTGTCGCGGTCGTAGTTGGGAAAATGCAATTATATATGTTACTGAAGGTCAAAATTTAACAAGTTCTCAAATTAAATTACTTATCTCTCGATTAGGAGAAGGTTCTGAAATTATTATTAATGGCGACTATCATGGTCAAGTTGATAAAGAAATTTTTGAAAAGGATAATGGAATTAAAGCTATGCAAAATAAATTAGTTGGACAACCAATGTTTGGTTGTATTGATTTAATTAAAACTGAACGTAGTAAAGCCGCAGAAATGGCAAGTTTATTAGATTAGAGGAAGAGAAATCTTCCTCTTTTATTTTTTGACTTTTTTTAAAATTTATGATATAATAAAAGAAAAAGGTGAAAATATATGAATTTAAAAAAACAAATTTTAGAATTATTTAGACAGTATTATAATCAAAATGCGGGTCAAGCTTATTTAGGATGTAGTAATGAAGAGAGATATAAAATAATAGCTCAAAGTTTTGATGATCTATTAATGAATATTTATACTTTAGTAAAAAATTATGAAGAAAATATTTAATCAAACAGTATTATATTCTTCAAAAGAAGTTATTCAAAAATGTGAAGAATTATCTAAAAAATCTTGGAGGAAAAATATGGCAAATAAAACTCAAATACTTAAAATCCTTGGTGACTGGCAAGATGTAGTAGATGATTGTCGTGCGACCGTTAGTAAACCACCACTTGGCAAAGAGCCTTCTACAAAATTTAAGAAAAGTATTTTAATATCAGAACATAGTCCAATTCGTGATATTATTTTTCGTTGGAAATGGTCTGGAATTAAATCTTGGGTGGCGACACATTGGGTTCGTCATCATTGGGAATGTCGTGTATCTACACAACGTAATGATAGACAAGATAAATATGATAGAAATAAGGCTCCGCAAGACGCTCCAGTAGATTTTGTAGGCCAAGCTAATACACAAAGTTTAATTGATACTGAACGCAAACGTTTATGTGTTATGGCTGCAAAAGAAACTCGTGAACAAGCAGAAGATTTAAAGTGTACAATTCATGAAGTTCAACCAGAAATTGGTGATGTTCTAGTTCCTAATTGTATTTATAGAGGCGGCTGTCCAGAAGGAGAAAATAATTGTCATTGGTATGACCATCCAGAGCATGGCTTTCTTGCACGGCATCCAGAAATTACACCTTTTACAACATTACAAGAACGTTACGATATTTATAATAAAGAATTTTATGAGAAGTATTCTCATAACGGAGGACAAAATGACGATTAAAGAACTTAAAGATTTACTTAATGATGAAGATTTTAATGATGATATGGAAGTTGTAGTAGGTTTAAGTGGTATTCAAAAAACTCAACCATTGGTTGCTATTGAATATAATAATCCAGATTGCCCTAATACAATTTGTTTAAGTGGAGTAGAAGAAGATGACACTTGAAGAAGTAAAAGAAACCTTTCCAATTAATTCTACTTTATTAGTTAACGGACACCAAATGAAAATTACAGGCTACTATTATGATACATATAATTGGTGGCCTATTAATGTTGTAGAAGGTTTTAATAAAGAAATTAAAAGAGCCGTTCGCCAAAAACAATTGTGCGGTTTACGTGCTAAAGCATCTGTGATAGATGATTATTTAATTGACGAAAATAATTCTGATTGGTTTAATAAACCATTACCAATTTTGAATGGAGACGGTGGTTTTCTAACTAAAGAAGCGGCAGAACAACAATTAAAAGATATAAAAATATTAGATATTTTTTTAAAAGAAAATTTAGAAGGAACTCCTGCTCCTCCTTTGTTTTAATTTTGTTAATATAAGGAAGAAATAAAATGAAACTTAATTGTTCTAATATTAAAAGCGTTCGAATGTTCAATCAAACTTGTATGCGTGGATGGTTTCATCATAAAAGGAAAGTAAGAAAGAAAAATTACGCTCGAGCACATCGTAGTCTTGAGATTTGGATGGGCGTTAAAAATAGAAAAATTAATCTTATTCGCGCGAAAAAATTAACTGGATGGAGGGAGCCATTATGGTATTTAGTCAACGGTTATTAATTTTATTTATTATGATTTTCTGTCATTTAATTGATGATTATAAACTTCAAGGTATTCTCGCAAATATGAAGCAACGTCAATGGTGGAAAGAAAACGCTAATAAATATATGTATCGAAATGATTATAAAGTAGCTTTAATAGAGCATGCTTTTAGTTGGTCTTTCATGATAACTTTACCATTTTTAATTATTTCTTTCATTCAAAATAATACATTTCTAATGATTTTATTAGTTATTAGTTATTTTATGAATACAATTATTCATGCTTTCATTGATAATTTAAAAGCTAATAAATATGTAATTAATTTAGTAGAAGATCAATTCGCACATTTAGTACAAATTATTTGTACTTGGATTATTTTAATGGCAGTAATTTAAAATGATAGAAAATTAAATTAGAAATATTACTTATTTATTGATAAGAATATTTCTTTTTACTTAAAGATGTGCTAAATATGTCCGCACATTTGAGGAGGATAATTATGATACAAGAAATTATTAATCAATATAAGCAGTATCAAATAGATAATAATTTAACTCAACAACAAGTAGCAGATAAAGTTCATATTAGCCGAACTCATTTATCAAGAATATTTAAAGGTGAAAGAACTCCTTCAATGGCATTACTTAACCGTATGGAAGAAGTAATGAAAACTGGAAGTAGTAGTAAACAATAACAAAATGACAAAGAGGTATTCGAATATGACAGACAAAAATATTTATCGAGTATATACTCGTTGGTTAGCTTATGAATTAAGAAAATTAGGATTTAAAATAGTTGGAACAGATATAAATGAATATCATCCAGAATTTACCGTATGGCTTTTTGAAAATAATCAAAAATTACAACAGGCAATTCCTAATTTAACTAAGCAGCATAAGCATAGTTAAGGAGGAAACCCAAGATGGCAAATTATAGAAATCAAAAAAGAATTAATATTGGAGAATTAAAAACTCCATTATTACATATTAAAAAGGAAAAAGAAGATGAAAAAGAACAATTTTTACTTTCTTTAAATTGGAAAGAATTACTTAATGTAATGTCAGATTTAGAGCCTGCTGAGTATGTTTTATGGCAATATCTTCTTAAATGGCGAGGTAAAACATTTTATGATTTTTCACCAGCGGACTTAGAAATTAATTTCGGTTGGTCTGAAAATTCTTCTCGCAAATATAGAAACGCTCTTGAAAAAAAGGGGTATATAGTTAAAAATTCTCAAAACCAATATGAATTTATTCCTTATCCAGAAATAGTTGAATTGCGCGCGGCTGCAATACGAGAAAAAAATCGTACTAAACACGAATCTCATAAATAGTACCAAAATTTGGTACTATTTTTCAAATTAAAAATTGGTACTAAAACTTGTACCAAATTTTGGTACTTTCCAATACCGCAAAAATTGGTACATTAAACTACCAAAATTTGGTACAAGTTTCCGCAAATTTTGGTACAAGTTTTTAAAATAGTACCAAAATTTGGTACATTCAACCGCAAAGTTTGGTACAGTAATAAAGATATATATAGATATATTATATAAAGATATTTAAAAATATCCATAAAAATATGGCGCGACGCGCAAAAGGATTTGACTTTTATCAAAAATTATGCTATAATTTAAAAAAAGAAAAGGAGAGTTAATATGCAAAAAGAACGTTGGCGTTCAAAATATAAAGCCGCAGAACTCGACCCAAATTATCCAATTGACCCAGAAGTTCTGCAAAAGCAAGAAGAAGCAACTGCCAAACTTAAGCTAATTTATCGTGAAATTGATAATCAAGAAGTTAGCGGAAATGGTTTACATGATCATATCTGCACATTTAAAATGTTAAGTAATGATAAAACAAAGCAAGCCCGTGAATGTAGAGAATGGTTAAAGAAACATCCGATTGAATATCCTAATAGTGATTTTTTAATTTGGGAACCTTGTGATTTTTGTGCTATGATGAATTACATAGCCCAAGATGACGAAGGTAAGATTATGTATGTATCGCGTAGTTTTCCAGAAGAATTAAAAAAATATTTTAATAGGAGTAATTAAAATGATTACAATTATTCAAAATCGTGGAACTGGTAAAGCAAAACAATTACTTGAAGCAGCACATAAAAATAACGCTACAATTATTACTCAAGATAAACGCGCTTTTGAAGTAAAAGCTAAATCCTATGGTTTTTCAGACGTTGAAATTCTAGACTATGAAGATTTAGAAGATGATAATTATACTATTAATAAACCGGTTCTTATTCATAACGGAGATAAATTTTTAGAGTATTTACTTGACCGTTATTATGGCTTAGATATAATTGGCTTTAGTGCCACACAGGAGGATTAATATGAATTATACTACAACTTCTAATTTTCAAAATAAATCACTTCCAGAATTACTAGAGGATATTTATGAACGTATTAACAAACTAGAAAATTATATGTTAGGAATTAAGCAAGAAAAAGAAGATAAAGAGAATGAAAGCGGGAAAATTGTTATAGATGTAGATTTGAATTTAGAACCCGCACGAAAACGTTTACAGGAATTTGCTGAATCTATTCCAAGAAAGGATATTTAAAATGTCTAGAATATTTATTACAGGAGATATACATCTTGATATAGATATTAAAAAATTATCATTTAAAAATTGGCCTGAATCTCGCACATTAACTCGTGATGATATACTTATTATTTGTGGTGATGTAGGCCTTACTTGGGATAATTCAAATGAAACAAAATATTGGTGTGATTGGCTAGAAAATAAACCTTATACTACAATATGCGCAATGGGCAATCATGAAAATTATGATATTCTTCGCGCGCTTCCTGTAAAAAATTGGAATAAAGTTAAAGTTAGAAAAGTACGACCACATGTAATGTATATTGAAAATGGTGAAATACTTACTTTAAATAATCAAACTTTTTTCTTTCAGGGAGGCGCGCATAGTGTTGATAAAGCATTTCGTAAAGAAGGAAAATCCTGGTGGTCGCAAGAAATACCCTCTTACGAAGAATTTGAGTATGCAGCAAATAATCTTGAAAAATATAACTATGAAATTGATTATGTAATTTCTCATACTGCTCCTACTCATATTGTAAAAAAACTTTTTCCTTATGAAGATGCTTCTGATGCAGTAACTAATTTCCTTGAAAAATATGTTTGTGGCTTTTGCAATTTTAAACAGCAATTTCTTGGACATTTTCATATTGATAGAACTTATGAAAATAAATATAATATTCTTTATGATGATATAATTGAACTTTTTCCAAATAATACAATTAAGGTGGTAAATAACTAATGCGTAAACCATTAACTCAAGAAGAAAAAGAAGCTCAAAAACATTGGGAACAAATTACAGAAATTCTCGCGCGACAACAAGGCCCAGTAGAAGTACCTGCACGATTATTAAGTTTTGATGAATTATGGGAAATGAGTAATACACCATCAAATATATATGTTTGGTATGAATTATTAGATACAAAGGAAGTAAAAGCATGTGGACTTCAATCTCCGACTTCTCACAATAAAGATATAGTAAGTATATTTATGGGCGGTTTCTATTCTTTATTAAGAAAAAATTATGGAAAAAAATATCAATGTTGGACGGCAAAACCTAAGGAGGATTTATGATAACAGAAAGTTCTTATGGAAAATTTAAATATCTATTATATGAACCTTCGCATTTAAATAATTTAGAAAATCTTCCACTAATTATAGTAATGCACGGTTCAGGAGAAATTGGTTCTTCACTTTCTAAATTAAAGAAAAGAGAACCATATATTAGTTTGAATAACGGCAAATTTAAAACTGATGCCTATATATTAATGCCACAATTACCTAAAAATACTTGGGGTAAAATGGCAGACGATTTAATGAAATTAATTAATAAAATTGTAATAGATTATAAATGTGATAAAACACGTATTTCTTTAACAGGACATAGTCTTGGCGCGATGGGCGTTATTGAAATAATGTATAAATATCCTAATGCTTTTGCCGCGGGTGCTTCTCTTTCTTGCGCTCATAATTATACATCTTATATACCTAAATTAGCAAATATACCAATTTGGTTTCTTCATGGCGCTAAAGAAAGTAATTATGGTAAATATGCGCGCGAAATGTTTGAAATATTAAATAAATTAAATGAAGAATCAAAATTAACTTCTATCCCTGGGTACGGTCATCCTATTCAACCATTTTGGTGCAATAGTAAATATGGAATTTTTAATTGGCTTACACAATACCAAATTGGAGAACTTAAAATGCCAACTTGGGGAGATTGGTTAGTCAAACAAAAGTTAATAGATGGTAAAGGTAATTTAACTATAAAAGTTGACGAAACTATTACGACAGAAGATGGAGAAAAATTTAATATTCGGAGAGGAAGATATTAAAATATTTGACTTAATATTTAAATTTTGATATAATATTTATAGAAAAAAGAAAGGAAATATTTAATATGAAATCAGTTAATTTTAAGGTTGAAAAAAATGGCACGGAAATTTCTGGGACTGGCGATCTTTTCTCTCAAAAAGAAGATTTATTTTCTCTTACTCGTATTTATTTTGGTTGGAAAGAATTAAATGTCTACCAAGAAGCGATGAATGTTAGACGAATTAATATTCCAGAAAGTGTTAGTGAAGGTATTCCTTGCATGTTAATGAATGTGCTTCGAACTAATGCCAAGCGAATTAAGGGTTTAGAACATTCTTCTTTTGATGCAATTGATACTAAAAATGGAGAAACTTATCAATTTAAATCATGTTCTACTACTTTAAATAATTCAAAAGGATCGCCCAGCAGTTTTGGACCTCGCTCTGAATACGACCATTTAATTTATGCACATTTTGATTGCGAAACTGATATTGTTAAGCTTTATGAAATAACTGAAAATATTAATAATATTATTGTAAATAAACAAAAAAATGAAACTTTCCTAGACCAGTGTAAACAGGGTCGTCGTCCACGTTTTAACCTTTTACCTTATACTAAAAATCTCAAACCTTTTTTAACCTATCAAATGAAAAAGGAGAATTAACATGATAAAAGTAATTGAATTATTCGCGGGAGTAGGCTCACAAATTCAAGCTATTAAAAACTTGAATATTGATGCAAAAACTGTCGCAATTAGTGAAATAGATAAATATGCTATAGATGCATATTCTCATTTGCATGGAGAAGTTTTGAATCTAGGAGATATTTCTAAAATTAATTTAGATTCTATACCTAATTGCGATTTAATGACTTATTCTTTTCCATGTCAAGATATTTCTGTAGCAGGTGCACAGGCAGGACTAAATGAGGGAAGTAATACTCGCTCTTCATTACTTTGGGAATGCGAAAAATTAATAAAAGAAAAAAGACCAAAATATTTATTAATGGAGAATGTTAAAAACTTAGTAGGAACTACACATAAACATAATTTTGAAAAATGGTTAAAAATTTTAGAAAATTATGGTTATACAAGTTATTGGAAAATTTTAAATGCTAACCATTTTGATACGCCCCAAAATCGAGAAAGGGTTTTTTGCGTTTCTATTTATGGAAAACATACACCTTTTATTTTTGATGAAGGAACTTTAACTAATAAAAATATCCGTTCTATTTTAGAACCAGAAGAAAATATCCCGGATAATATGTATATGAATAAACCTTTTATATCACGTATTCCTTCAAAAAGTGATTCAGGTTTAATTCAAGTAGGAAATTTAGAAATGGCTGGGAATGAAGCGATAAAAAGAGTTTATTCTCCTGATGGTATTTGTCCAACACTTACAACTATGACTGGAGGACATAGACAACCTAAAATATTACTAGATAATGGTAAAGTACGAAAACTTACTCCACGAGAATGTTGGAAATTAATGGGCTTTACAGATGAACAATTTGATAAAGTAGCTTATCAATCGAATACTCAATTATATAAACAAGCTGGTAATACAATTTGTGTAAAATGTTTAGAAAGTATTTTTAAACAATTATTTAAGGAGTAATCATGAAAATTTATCTTGCTGGCCCCTGTGACACAGAAAATCGTACAATAATGGTAAAAGTTGCTCGAGCTTTACGTGAATATGGGCATTTTGAAGTATATTGCCCTTGGGAATTAAAAATTGAAAATGCTTGGGATATATCTCAAGAAGAATGGGCAAGGCAAGTTTTTGAAGAAGATATAAAAGCTATTCAAGAGTGTGATATTTTCTTTATGATTTCTCAAGGACGAGAAAGTACAGCTGGAACAAATTGGGAGAATGGTTACGCTTATGGTTTAAATAAACACATTGTAACTATTCAAATTACAGAAAAACCAACTTCTTTAATGACTTACTCAAGTGCTTCTGAATTTTTTATTTGTTCTTCTGAAACATTATATGAAACAATTAAACATATAATTGATTGTTGGGACAAATGGGGTATATATGCTCTAAGAAATAATGAAAGTTATTATATGTGTAGGACGGTATTAACATGAAATTAAAAATTAAAGTTACTTATGAATGGGAAGAAGAAGCAGATGAAACTCTTCAATACTATATGGATAATTTAAATATTTCTTTAGAAGAAGCAAAAGAAAATTTTGAAAATAGTGGTCCGCATGTAGAAAGTTTATGTAAATTAGATTGTCGCGCGGATAATTGTATTGATACAGCATATAAATCAGAAGTCTTAATGGAGTGGAAAAATTAATGTCTAAATATCAAGAAATTCAAGATTATATTAAATGGTATCAAGAAAAATATGCTTATAAAGATGGAACAAAACCAATTCCTATTTTTGAAATTACTGTTTTTGAATATCCAAATAAAGAACTAATTTATCATAAACCAGAAGGAGAAGTTCATTCTGGTTTACCAGATACTGGTTGTATGGATCATATGGGCTTTTATTATGAACTTGATACCGCAATTAAGGCAATGAATGAAAATTGGGCTGATATTCAAGAAACAGTTTATCATGCAGGCTTTATCCTCTGCCGTTTTCCTGGGTTATATAATTGTGCTTTAACAGAACATCGAATGTATTTTCTTTGGGATGAAGAAAGAAAAGGATTTTTTGAAACAGAAGAACCTAAGATTTTTGAACATGTTGCTTATTAAAGTCAACTAATAGTTGACTTTTTCTTTATTTTATGATATAATTAAATATAAAGAAAAGGAGGGATAATGTGAATCAGAATTATGACATTAACTCCATTGAAAGTCTTGATTTTCGTACTGGTGTCCGCACTCGTATTCAAATGTATTTAGGTTCGGATGACATAGAAGGAACATATCAAGCCTTAAAAGAAATTATTAATAATAGTACTGATGAAGCACTCGCTGGCTTTGGAAAACGAATTGAGATTGATGTGGATGAAAAAGAAAACGCCGTTATGGTGCGCGATTATGGCCGCGGTGTTCCTTTTGGCATTCGTGAAAATGGTGAAAATGTATTAGTATCTGTTTATACTCAATCTCATACTGGCGGTAAATTTAACCATAATGCTTATAAAAATTCAAGTGGCCTTAACGGTTTAGGTGCAAGTTGCACGTGTCTTTCTTCAGAAAAATTTGAAGTTCAAAGTAATCGCGACGGTAAATGTGCTTGTGCTTTTTTTGAAAAAGGTATTTTAAAAACTTACAAAGAAGGAACTACAAAAGATCCCAATGGTACTTACGTTCGTTTTAAGCCTGACCCAGAAGTTTTTTCAAATGGAGAAATTGGTTATTCTTACGAGCGTATTTGCTCTGACATAAAAGATATTTCATATTTATATCCAGGTATTGAATTTATAGTTTCTTGTGGAGAAAAAACAAAAATATACTGCGCTAAAGAAGGCATTGTAGATTTCGTAAAGGAAATGATACAAAAACCTTTACAAAAGCATATTATTACTGGCTTTGCTTCAGATGGAACTGATTCAGTAGAAATTGCTTTTCAGTGGGGAACAAAACGTGAAACTCCATATGTTTTTGTAAATGGTCTTCGTTGTCCTGAATTAGGAACTCCTGTTACTGGCGCGAAAACCGCTATTACAAAAACTATTAATAATTTATCTGGACAAAACTTTGAAGGAGAAAGTATTCGTAAAAATTTATTTTATGTAATTAATTGTAAAGTAGAAAATCCTTCATTTGCCAATCAAACTAAGACTAAAATTAATAATCCTTCTCTACGGACATTAGCTACAACTGCTTTTACTTCTGCTTTAAAAGAAATGAACATTAAATATAATAGTGAATTTAATACTATTGTAGAAATGTTCAAAAAGATTGAAAAAGCAGCTGCCGCTGCAGAAAAAGAATATAACGCAGTCTTAAATATGGATAAGAAAGAAGCAGAGCATAAAAAGAAAAAAATTACTTCTTCCGATAAATTTAAAGATTGTGAAAAACATGGACAAGATTCTATGTTAATTGTGTGCGAAGGTAATTCTGCTCTTGGTGGTCTTATGCCTGCGCGCGATGTTAACACAGAAGCTTTATACGCTGTGCGTGGTAAGGTAAAGAATTTATTAAAGCATCCGCTTGATGAATGTCTTGAAAATCAAGAGGTTTCAGATATTATAATGGCTCTTGGCTGCGGTATTCAAAACCGATATAATAGTAAGAAGTTAAATTATGGTAAAGTTGCTATTGCTGTTGATGCAGATGCGGATGGTTATAACATTATGTGCCTAATCGCTACAATGTTCTATGTTCTTATGCCAGACTTTATTAAAGAAGGCAGACTTTGTTGGTTAAGAGCTCCGCTATATAAGTTGGAAAATGGTAATCAAAAACTATTTGCTTATAATGATGAAGAGCTTGCTAAAATTCGTAAAGGCCATGAGAAATGGACGATGACAAGGGCAAAAGGGTTGGGTGAGCTCGGGGCTGATGATATGGAGCGCTCAATGCTTCATCCGACAGAACGACGAGTAGAAGTTTTAACTGTAAAAGATATTCAAGCCGCGGGAGAAATGTTAAATATGCTAATGGGTGAAAAAGTAGAAGAACGTAAAGAATTTTTATTTAATAATGTAGATTTTTCTGTATTAAATAGGTGATTTATTTGGGAAAGAAAATAAATATGACTGGATGGGTTATGAAAGAGCATGGAGTTCCAGATAGTCGATTAACTATTATTGAAGAAGATAAAGAATATATTACTAAAACGGGTAACAAACCAAAAGAGCCATATTGGAAATGTTTATGTGATTGTGGGAAAATTTGTTCTGTTCGAGGTTCAAATATCAGAAGAGGAACAATTAAATCTTGCGGTTGTTTATCTACTGAAAATAAAGTGAAAATGGGGCTAGAAAAAGGATTAGATATAACAGGTTGGAAATTATCTGAGCATGGTATTCCAGACAGTAAATGGACTGTTTTAGAAAAAGTTTATGTTCCAGAACACAACCATGGAAAATGGAGATGGAAAGTACAATGTGAATGTGGTAATACTTCCATATTACTTAAACAAACTCTAATAAGTGGAAAATCTAAAAGTTGTGGAAAATGTAAAAATGATTACTGTATAGGTTGGAAAATGTCAGAGCATGGAATACCAGATAGCAAATTAACTATTTTAAAGCGTAGCGAAAAGAAGGGAGCTAATGGAGCGTACTACTATATTTGTAAATGTGAGTGCGGGAATATAAAAGAATTTCTTCTAAGGAATGTACTTGATGGAACAACAAAAAGTTGTGGATGTTATTTTAAACAGTTAATGAATAAAAATACTGATGACTTAACGGGAAAAAAGTTTGGATTAATAACAGTATTAGAAAAAGCAGAAAGTAAACAATACGATGATAATTTATCACGAGTTAATTGGAAATGTCAATGTGATTGTGGAACAATTTTTTATACAACTAGCAATCATTTAAAAACCGGGAGAACAAAAAGTTGTGGCTGTCTTTTATCTCAAGGAGAATATAAAATTAAAAAAATATTAAATGATAATCATATTAATTATGAAACTCAAAAAACTTTTTCAGATTTAAAATCTGGCACTCGAAATTATTATAAATTTGATTTCTTTATAGATAATAAATTTTTATTAGAATATGATGGACAACAACATTTTTTTTATAAAGGAACAGGTTGGGATACCGAAGAAAATTTTAAATTAACTCAAAAACGTGATAATATAAAAAATGAATACGCAAAACAACATAATATCCCACTAAAACGTATTCCATATTGGGATATTGATAAAATTACATTAGAAAATATTATGGATGATACTTATTTAATTAATTGACTTTCTATAAAATTTATGTTATAATATAATAAAGAAGAAAAGGAAGTGAAAAACAATTTGATTTACGAAACTGACTTTCAAAAACAAATTGAAAATGCTTTCTTGACCTACGGAGCATCCGTGGCGCAAGAACGTGCCATTCCCGATGTTCGAGATATGCTCAAAATTGGTTTGCGTCAAGGACTGTATGCTCAATTCACAAATAAATTAACTCATAAAGATAAGATGCAAAAAGCACAGAAGTCTGTAGCAGCAGCCATGAATCAGAGTTATGTTCATGGTGATGTTGCTATGTATGATACTTTCATTCGCGCGGCAAGACCTTGGTCTTATCGTTATCCTATCGAAGACGTTCAAGGTAGTTTTGGTAATCCATCTTCTCCTGATAGTCACGCGGCTCCACGTTATGTTGAAATGCGCGCGGGCGAAATAGCAGATTATTTCTTTACCGGTTTGAAGAAAAATGCTATTGGAGAACAATGGTATTCTAATTACGATGATACAGAAATGATTCCTTCTGTATTTCCTTCTGTTGGCTATTGGAATATTGTGAATGGTTGTTCTGGTATCGCTGTGGCTATGGCGACTTCTGTTCCGCAGTTTAATTTAAAAGAAGTAAACGAAGCTCTAATAAAAATTATTCAAGATCCTAATGTTAGTTTTAATGAAATATATTGTGCTCCGGACTTTGCAACTGGTGGAACAATTACTAATGCTAAAGCTGTAAAAGAAAGTTTGAAAAATGGTAAGGGAGAATCTATTCGTTTAAAGGCGAAATTAGAGTATTTCCCAGATCAAAATATGATTCAAGCTACCGAACTTCCTTATGGTGTTTTTACTAATACAATTATAGACCAACTGGCCGCACTTACAAATGAAAATGAAAATTATGGAATAGAACGAGTAGTTGATCACACAAAGAAAACAGCCGATGTTCGTATCTATCTTTCTAAAGGTGCAAATCCTAAGAAGATGATAGCAAAATTATATAAAGATACTAGTCTTGAAAACTGGTATGCAGTAAATATGATTTTGCTTGATAATGGTCGTTTCCCAAAAGTATTTGGTTGGCGTGAAGCTTGCGACGCTTATATTACTCATATTCGAGAATGTAAACGTAATATGATTCAATTTGATTTGGATAAAGCACTCGCGCGTGAAAATGTTGTAGAAGGATTAATTCTCGCGGCAGCTTCTATTGATGAAGTTGTAGCAATTATTCGTTCTTCACAAAATCCTGCAGAAGCTTCTAATAAATTAATTGCTCGTTTTAAATTTAATGAAGAACAAACTAAAGCAATTCTTGCGATGAAACTTTCTTCATTAACAAAAATAGATGCTATTAAGCTAAATGAAGAACTGGAAGAACTTAAAAGAAAAATTGAAGAGTATCGCTACTTATTATCTGATACTACCGCTTTGAACAATGAGCTAATAAAAATATTACAGGTAGTTGCAGATAAGTATGGAGATTCTCGTAGAACTAAAATTTTAAATATTATAGAAAATAATAACGAAGAAGAACAGCAAATTCAAGAAGAAGAAATTGGTATTATGTTATTTGATAACAATATGCTTCGTCTTGTTAAAAAAGAAGATTTACAAGGTGGAAAACGTGGTCGTCGAGGAGTAAATATTAAACCGCCTAAAAATGCGAATTTAATTAATACTTTATATACTACTAATCTTGGCATAGTAGCAGCTTTTACTAATGCAGGTAGAATGTATAACTTTTCACTTGCAGACTTAGATTATGGAAAGGACTATTCAATTTATGAACTCATTATGCTGCAAGATAATGAAAAAGTCCTGCTACTAATAGATACAACTTCCTTCAATTCATATCATAATTTAGTAACCATAAGTAAGAAAGGTTATATTAAAAAAACTGCGACACGAGAATATAATGTACGAGCCAAGAAAGGTACAGCAGTAATGAAGTTAGATTCAGATGACCAGTTAATTGGGGTTTATCTATCAATAAATGATGAAGATCAAATCTTTATTGCAAGTAGTAGTGGTAATTATAATTTTTATAAATTAAATGAATTATCTACTACTGGTAGATTAACCAAAGGTGTTAAAGCTATAAAATTAATTGCTCAAGAATATATTCGTGCGGCAACATTAGTAAAGAAAGATATTGAGTATCGAGGTTTATTAACTATTACAACTACTGGTAAGGGTAAAATAACTAAGATTGAAGATTTTAATACTACAAGTCGTGCAGTTAAAGGTTCTCAAGTTATGGCTTTAAAAGATGAAAATCTTGCTACAGTTTTTGCTGTTCCAATATCTCAAGAAAAAATATTTATTACAACAAACAATAAAGCGGTTTTATTAAATGTAGATTCTATTCCTATTCAAAATCGTGTTACTAGTGGAGTACGAATTATTGATGGTAGAGGAATTGAGTCTGAAATAGAAATTATGTAATGGAGATATAATTATGGATAGCAAATATTTAGAATTATTTACTTTAATTGCCCAGCAAATTGCAAATTTAGCTGAACAAGTTATGAATGATCATCAGGATAAAGGTGAAACTAAAGAGCAAGAAACTGCTCAAACAATGCGGGATGATTATTTAAATTTACATGATAAATTAATATCTAATCAAGAGCTAAACAAAGCAGACTATGCTCGCATATTAGTTGGAGCAATTATTATAGCTAATCAATTAACTACTCGTATTCAAAATGAACAAAAAGCTCTTGATGGTTATAAATTAGATATTATTCCTAAATTAGACCAAATTAATAATACTGAATATGATGATGTTCCAGCTTTAGCTGCTAAATTATTTACTGTTAAAGAAGAATCTAATGAAGAAGAATAATTAATATTTGACTTTTACAGAAAATAATGTTATAATATAAACACAGAAAAGGGAAAGGAAATATCTCAGCTTGATTTTAAACAAGAAAAAATTATTTAATATTTGACTTTCACTTTAAAATCTGTTATAATATTTTTGTAAAGAGGAAAAGGAGAAAAGAAGTCCTTACCGCTTTAAAAACAAATTAATAAATGTATTTAAAAAGGAGATTGATGTATTATGATTACCCCAAACAGTGAGCTAGTTCTAAATTTTCTAAAGAAGAATTTTGGTAAGGAATATACCAAGAATGAAATCGCGGAGACTCTAGGTATTTCAGTTCCCGCCGTTACCGGTTCTATTAATGGTCTAGTAAAGAAGGGTTATGTTACTGAGCGTATGGAAGAGGTTGAGGTTGAACCTGCGACCGAGACTCGTAAGGCAAAGGTAAAGACTATTCGTCATGAGACTCTAACTGAGGCTGGTCTAGCTTATGACCCAGTTGCTGAGGAAGAGGCTAAGCAGGCTGCTAAGGCTGCTGAGAAGGAACGTAAGGCTGCTGAGCGCGCTGCTGCTAAGGCCGCAAAGGAAAATGCTTAATTAAATAATCAAGGGCGGTCCCCGCTCGGGACCGCTTTTATCTTAATAAAAATATTAAAAATATGTTAATAAATTATAAATAAGAGGTAAAATATTATGAGTAAAAATATTATGGAACAAGCAACAAATAAGATAAATATCGTTGGTAAGCTACTAGATACAACCTTCCGTGAAGGTAAGACTTCTACAGGCCAAGATTATGAAAGTTGTAATTTCACAGTTCGAGTAACTCAGACTTACGGCGGTAGGGAAGAGACTAGTGAAATTCCTGTAAGCATTTTCGCAACTCGATATACTTCTTTGAACAAGCCACATCCTGGTTATAAGAATATTCAAGAAATGAAGAAGATGAAGACTGTTCAGGATTACGGCGAAGCTGAGGCAACAGTCGTTCGTATGACCAGTGCAAATATTCGTGAGAATAACTTTGTGGCTCGTAGTGGTCAGTTAATCAATGGTTGGCAAATTAATACTTCTTTCCTAAATGAAGGTAAGATGGCCGATATTGCTTCTTTTAATATGGATATTTTTATCATGGATATGCATGAAGAAGTAGATCGTGAAGGTGAGCCAACTGGTCGTCTTGTAATTAAAGGTGCAGTTGTTCAGTATGGTGGTAAGCTTGATGTAATTGAGTTTATTGTTGAAGACAACGATGCAGTTAATTATATTTCTCGCAACTGGGAAGAGAATCAGACTGTTAATGTTGGTGGTCGTATTCGTGTAACTTCTCAAGAAGAGAAGCATTCTGCAAGTGAAAGCTCTTGGGGCGAAGAGCTACCAGAGACTTCTACTCGTATGGTGCGTGAATTAATTATTACTCGTGGTTCCGACGAGCCTTTCGATGAGGATTTTGCTTATGATGCTGTTGAAATTAAGAAAGCATTTAATGAGCGCAAGGCACGTCTAGAGCAGATGCAAGTAGACGCAAAGAAGGGAGGTTCTACTAAATCTGCTACGGCTTCAGCCGCTCCTGGTGGAAAGTTTAGTTGGGAATAATAAATTCCCAACTATTTTTTAAGGAGGATTAAGTTATGGCGAATGATATTGATATTTTTTCTCTTGAGCCAAGTAAAATTTCAAGAGATTTAAAAGGAAAGTTTTTGTTGATTTACGGTCAGCCTAAATAATTGGGCCTTATATAAGCGATTATATAAGATAATTACTGGAAAAATCTGGAAGCCTGAAATGGCAATCAGAGCGGAAGTTATTCCTTAAAAAGAATAACACGCGCAACGATTAGGACAATTAAACATTTAAGGAGGGTTCTATCTATGGATATTACCGTTATTAAGCAATTATATGAAAGTGGCAAAAGTTTGGCACAGTTAAGTAAAGAAGTTGAAATTAGCACTTATAAATTAAAAAAGATGCTAATAGCAGAAGGAATTCATATTAGAAGTAAAGAGGAACAGAATAAATATTCTCCTCAAAATCAACGAAAATATGAAGTTTGGGATGAATTTTTTGATAAATTAAATCCAACTAATGTATATCTAATGGGTTTTCTTGCCGCGGATGGAAGTATACAAAAAGATGGCGGAATTAAAATTGGACTTTCTACTATTGATAGGCCATTTTTAGAAAAAATTAAGGTTATACTACATAGTAATTATCCTATTAGAGATTATCTTACAAAAGATGGATTTTCAGTTTCTGAGTTTATTTTTCGTAGTGAAAAGATTAAACAGAAATTAGCAGAGTATGGAATAGTAAATAATAAAACAAAAACATTTACATTTCCTTATAATTTACCTAAAGAATTTTATATTGATTTTATTCGTGGTTATTTTGATGGTGACGGCACATTTTGTATGGCAGGCCAATATCGTAGAGCTTCATTATGCGGCTACAATCAAGAATTTTTACAATCAGTTGTAAATATACTTGAAAATCAATATAATATCCCAGCGGTAAAGATACAAAAAGATAATAGAGGAAATACTTATTATTTTCAATATTCTCAGTCCTCTGCTCAGAAATTATATGAATTATTTTATAAAAATAATCCTGCACTTTACTTATCTCGTAAATATAATAAATGCTTACAACTCTTTGGTGAAATAAAGTCCCATGAGCCAGTAACTTCTCAAGAAGAAGAAAAGATAATCTGACCTTACGAGAATAGTAATCGTAAGAATTATCGGATAAAGAGCCGATAAGATAACATATGTGAAAACTGGCAAATCGACATTCGGTTCTCAACTTCCTCGTTCATTATTCCTTAACTTTGAGCAAGGTACAAATGCTTTGGCCGGAATACGTAGTGTACCCATTCTTCGCTGGGGAGATTTTAAGAAAGTTCTTTCCCAGCTTCGTAAACCTCAAGCACGCGAAATGTATGATAGCATTGTAGTAGATACTGCTTCTATTGCTTGGCAACTTTGTGAAAAATATATTTGTCAACGTGAAGGCGTTGATAGTATAAGAGACATTCCTTGGGGTCAAGGTTGGGGCATGCTTCGTAATGAATTTTCAGAATGTTGGCGTGAAATTACTTTATTAGGTTTTGGCATTTTATTTATTGCGCACAGTAAAGATAAGCCAACTGAAATGAGAGATGAAGATGGTAATGAAATTACTGCAGTCGCGCCTGATCTTCCAAATCAATGTTATACAATTATTAATAGTATTGTTGATATTATTGGTTATTTACAGGTTCAAATGAATACAGATGGAACCTCCGAACGTTTCTTATATACTCGTTCAACTCCAACAGTATTTGCAGGAAGTCGTTATCAGTATCTTGCTCCAAAAATTAAATTTGGATATAAAGAATTAGTAGATGCTATCGGTGACGCAATAGATAAAGCTGTTGAACTTGATGGTGCAGAAGTTACAGATCACACTGAAATAGCACAAATAAAAGCTCGTCCTTTTATTGAAGTAATGGAAGAAGCAAAAGCAGTTGGGGATGCTTATTTAAATGCAGCAGAAACAGAAGAAGAAAAAGACCAAAGATTTAATGTTATTAAAGATATTATTCGTAGAGTTTTTGGCTCTGAGGACTTCAAAATCAGTGCTGCTGTACCATCTCAAGCCGATTTAGTAGAATTGTTTATTGATGAAATAAAAGAGCTTATGTAAAACATAAGCTTTTTTATTGACTTTTTTTATGTTTTATGATATACTAAATATAGTTGAAATGTAGGAGTGATTATATGGCAATTCGTTCAACACATAAATGTCATATTTGTAAAGAAATTTTTAAAAATGAAGATATGGTAAATTATGCAACCCCTCGTGCAAAAACTTCTTATTGGTATTGTAAAAAATGCTATGATGAAAAAATAGCACAAGAAAAATTTTCAAATAAAGTTTGTTCTATTTTTGGTATTAAAACTCCAGGGCCAAGAATTTGGACTGAGAGAAAACGTTTAATGGATACTTATGGTTATTCTGATGAAACAATTGTTGATTGTTTAGATTATATTTATAATGTATTAAAAAAACAAAAAAAAGTTGAAACTATTTATTTAGTTAATCCAACCACTGTTGATGAAATGATGCGTTATAAACGTAAGCAGAATATAGAAAGTTTAAATTTAGCCGCAGCTGCGCAAACTGAAATTCGAGAGCATATTGTTCCAATTAAAGAAAATACAAATGGTAGAAAGAAAATAACATATGATCCAGACGAATGGCTGGATGCCTAAGGAGAGATTTAGTTGTGACTTTATCAGATAAAATGGCATATCGTCAAGTTATTGGATGTTTAATGAAAAATCCTCTTTTATTTATAGAATACCCAGATATACATCCGCTTGATTTTGATAGTTCAAATAAAGTCGCGCGAATTTGTTTTATAAGCATTCAAAATTTGTATAATGAAGGAGCAACTAAATTAACACCAATTGAAGTAGACCAAGAAATTGAAAAACATAGAAATAGCGCGATGATTTATCAAAGTGATGGCGGACTTGATTTTTTAAAAGCTTGCTTTGAATTTGCTGAATTAGCAAATTTTAAAGTTTATTATATACGATTAAAGAAATATTCATTATTAAGAAGATTAGTTAATGAAGGCTATGATGTTAGTGAATTTTATGTTGATGAAAAAAGTGATTTAAGTCCTATTGAAGAAGCTAAAATTCAAGAACATTTTGATGATGCAAGTATAGAAGATATTCTTAATTCTGTAGAAGGAAAGTATAATATAATTCGTAATGAATATCTTCGAGGAGGTTCAAAAAATGGAGACCCATCAGAAGGAATTTTTGAACTTATAGATGAACTACAAAAAACTCCAAATATTGGACCAAGTCTAGAAGGAAAATATTTTAGTACTGCAGTTCGAGGTGCTCGACAAGGATGTTTCTATTTAAAAACTGCAAGTTCTGGCGCAGGAAAAACAAGAACAGCAGTTTTTGATGCTTGTCATTTAGCTTATCCAATTCGTTATTCTCATGAAAAAAATACTTTTATTAGAG
>Ga0326512_10000643_pt1 | contig 29963 bp, 29 predicted proteins | sample 1_2617_0518_D_FD_203652 | JGI IMG/M metagenome (GOLD analysis project Ga0326512, IMG submission 203652) | Bovine rumen microbial communities from UC Davis, California, United States - 1_2617_0518 | ecosystem: Host-associated > Mammals > Digestive system > Stomach > Rumen | place: USA...
AAATCGAATATAGAGTTCAGGCAGAAATACCGCCAGTCGGATGTTCTTTTGGTCGATGATATACAGTTCATAGCCGGCAAGGAATCAACACAGGAAGAATTTTTCCATACATTCAATACATTATACGAAGCAAAATGCCAGATAGTACTTACATCAGACCGTCCTCCTAAGGAAATAAAAACACTTGAGGACAGATTAAGAAGCAGATTTGAATCAGGTCTTATAGCCGATATACAGCCGCCTGATTTTGAAACAAGGATAGCCATTATCAGAAGAAAGGCAGAACTTCTTCAGATAGAGCTGCCTGCCGATGTTACGGAATATATAGCTACAAGACTCAAGAGCAATATAAGACAGCTTGAGGGAGTAGTTAAAAAGCTGAAAGCAAAGAACCAGCTTTACGGAGAAAAAATAACGATCAATATTGCCCAGAAAACCATATCAGAAATTCTTAATAACGATCAGCCGCCTCCGCTTACAGTAGAGATGATAATAGATGAAGTAGCGAGACATTTCGGACTTTCAGGCGATGATATCAAATCTGCAAAGAGAAATTCAAATATTTCAAATGCAAGACAGATAGCAATATACGCTGTAAGAGAGATAACGAATATGTCAATGAATCTTATAGGCGAGGAATTCGGAGGAAGAGATCATTCCACTATAGTATATGCTCTCAAACAGATAGAAAAGAATATGGAAAAGGATCCTAAGCTTAAAGCTACAGTAGATGATATAATCAAAAACATCAAAAACAGATAAAAAAAACTTTCAATAAGCTGTTGAAATATATTTAACAATTCAACAATTCCGGTTGAAAACAAAAAAATCAAACCTGTCAGAAATTCAACAAATTTTAAACAATCAACCAACATGATTCAACCGTGATGTTAAGAAGTTAAAAATCCAGAATTATTTTCAAAAATTGCCAAACAAGTTTTAAACATGAAAAAATAAAAAAAATACGTTAATAAAAACAAAAAAACGGATTTTTAACTTTTCAACAGGTACTACTACTATTACTATAAATATATCTTTTCTATTTTATTTATTTTAGCAGAAAAGGAAGGATCAACATGAAATTCAAATGTAACCGCACAAAACTTACTGAAGCAGTTACAAATGTTCAAAGAGCAGTTTCATCCAAGTCAACAAACCCTGCACTTGAGGGAATACTTATAGAAGCTGAGAAAAATAAATTAAAGCTATATGGTTATGATATGGAAATATGCATAACAACAACAATTGAAGCAAAAGTAGAACAGGAAGGCGCTTCAGTTATAACAGCAAAGCTTTTTTCAGAGATAATAAGAAAGCTTCCCGAGGAAGAAATAATTATAAATATTGACGAAAGAAATATAGTTTATATACAAAGCGGCAAAGTCGATTATAAGATAATAGGAATGCCGGCGTCTGACTATCCGGAAATTACAACAGTAAATACTGCTGATGTAATAAATATCGAAGGCGAAACACTTGCATCAATGATAAGACAGACTATCTATGCAGTTTCCGATAAAGATATCAAACCAGCGCATAAAGGATCTCTGTTTGAGATAGAAAACAAAAAATTAAGGATAGTATCAGTTGACGGATACAGACTTGCAATAAGGACAGAGGACATAGAATACGATGGAGAAAAAACATTCATCGTACCAGGAAAAACATTATCCGAAATAACAAAGCTCATAAATGATGAAATAAAAAATGTAAGCATAACAGTAAGCGGAAAGCATATTGAATTCAAAATAGGAAACTACTCGATAATATCAAGACTTATCGAAGGAGAATTCATGAACTACAAGACTTCAATACCGGGCGTTCATGCAACAGAGATTAAAGTAAATACAAGAAAAATGATAAATACGATAGAAAGAATGTCCCTTCTCCTGACAGAAAAAATGAAAAGCCCGATCCGCTGCATGATAGATAACGGATATATAAAAACAAGCTGCAATACTTCACTCGGACAGGCAACTGATGAAATAGAAGCAACAATCGAAGGAGAAGACGTAGAGATCGGATTCAATAACAAATTCCTTCTTGACGCCTTACGCTACAGCGAAACAGATGAAATAAAGCTCAAGCTGAACGGCTCATTAAGCCCGATGGTGGTAACTCCCACAGAAGGAGATTCGTTCCTATTCCTGCTTTTGCCAATGAGGTTAACAAAATGAGCATAGAAAAAATAGAAATAAAAGCTGAGGAAGAATATATAAGACTTGACCAATTCCTGAAGCTGTCCGGCAGTATAGAAACAGGCGGTCAGGCAAAGATTGCTATCCAAAGCGGAGAAGTTACAGTAAACGGCGAGACTTGTACGATGAGAGGAAAAAAACTCAGAAGAGGAGACAGAGCCGGAATAGACGGCAATATCTTTGAGGTGTGCTGATTTGTTCGTTAAGCATGTAGAATTTGAAAATTACAGAAATCTGAAAAATTCTGTATTTGATCCCGGAAAGGGAATAAATGTAATATGCGGCGATAATGCTCAGGGTAAGACTAATCTCATAGAATGTCTGTGGCTGTTTACCGGAGGAAGATCATTCAGAGGTTCCAAGGAAAAGGAGCTTATAGCTTTCGGTGAAACAAACGCTGTTATAAAAACAGAATTTTTCTCCGAAGGCAGAGAACAGACAATTGAAATAAATATCGAAAAAGGAAAGAGAAAAGCTACTCTGAACGGGGTTCCGAGAAATTATCTTTCTGAAATAGTCGGCAAATTCTGTGCAGTTGTTTTTTCTCCGGATCATCTGACTCTGATAAAAAACGGACCTGATGAAAGAAGGGCATTTATAGACGGCGCAATATGTCAGACAGATGCGATGTATGCATTATTGCTGTCAAGATATAAAAAGATACTTAATGAAAGAAATAATCTTATAAGATATATTCCGCAGGATAGATCTCTTATGGAAACTCTTTCAGTTTGGAATGAAACATTGGCAGCAGCAGGATCAAAAATTGCTGCAAGAAGAGCAGAATATGTACGGAAGCTGAATCTGCCCGCAATCAGCTTTTATGACGGGATAAGCAAGGGGCGGGAAAGACTGCAAATTGAATACAGAATGAACTGTAAAGCGGATCAGAACTGCGATGAAAAGGAAATATATAATAAAACTCTCGAAAAGCTGATAAATAAACAAAATGAAGATATCAGCTGCGGATATACAACATCGGGAATACACAGGGATGATCTGATGATAAAAATAAATGACAAGGATGCAAGATCATTCGGTTCACAGGGTCAGCAAAGATCGGCGGTTCTTTCTTTAAAGCTTGCGGAGGCGGCAGTACTTGGAGAAGAAAAAAAAGAAGCTCCCATAATACTGCTTGACGATGTACTAAGTGAGCTTGATGTTTCAAGACAGAGCTATTTGCTTACAAAATTAAGCGGTATGCAGGTATTTATAACCTGCTGCGAAAAAACAGTAAGCTCGGAAAATGTCGTATATGTAGAGAACGGGATTTTATCCGAAGATAAGGAAGTGTAGCAATGTATCTTCATATCGGAATGGATACGGTCATAAATACAGATTCTATCATCGGTATTTTCGATCTTGACAATGCGACTTTATCATATAAAACAAGAGATTTTCTGTCAGAAGCAGAAAAATCAGGAAAGGTAATAAGCGTATGCAGCGACCTTCCAAAATCATTTATTGTATGCAGGGAAAATGAAAAACAAATAATTTATATATGCCAGCTGTCCCCCATGACTCTGCTAAAGAGGACGGGCATTGATTAAAAGAAAGGAAATGGTAATATGTCTAAAAAATTGCTTACGGAATGTCCCTATTGTCACAGAAAGGTGACATTTTTCGGCGCATCAATTTTAAAAACAAAGGGTGAGCATTGCTGCTCAGGCTGCAGCTGTATTTCTAATGTTGTTATCAATAAAACAATATACGGTATTGCAAGCGCAGCTGTAGTTATTTCGTTTCTGATACTGTTCCTTTATTCACTTTTCGGAGATCACGGAAATCCATGGGGTATTTTTTATGTACTGGCGCCATTCCTGCTTTTTTATCTTATAGTTCCCTATTTTGTAAAATTAGAGCCGTGCAATGACAGATCAGCAGTTAATAAACTTCACAGAAAGATAAGCCCCATTCCAGAGGAAAAGCAGCATGCTTATGTTGCAGAACAGCCTGTTGATCTTGATGTAGGCGCAGATTTCGGAGCAAGCTTCATGAAGGTCAAAAACAGCATAAAAAGCGAGCATGACAAAGAAAACAAAAAAAGAGGCAAGGATGACAGCAGTTCAGGTCTTGATGTAGATATTACTGGAAATATGAAAAAAGCCGATATTATTGTAGAAGATAAGAAAGGCAGCGATGTTTCTTTTATATACGGAAACGGTAAAGATGATTAAGGGGTGCGGGTCTTGCTAAAATTACCTGTTTGCCCGCATTGCGGAGCTGTTTACAGCTATAAGGAAGTCAGCAGCATGAAAAGCGGCACAGAGCTTTGCTATCACTGCAAAAAGAAATTCAGAATAAATAAGCTCAGAGGCAGAGTTATATTATTGTCTATAGTATGTACATTACTTATAATTGCAAATACTGCGATAATGATATCAAGTGAAAATTTTATTCCTGTCATAATAGTGCTTGCTGATATGATAGTTATAACAGCAGCATTTCTGATGCTGCCGCTTACTGTAAAATTCATTCCGGAAAAATTCAGCAAGGCTGAAAAAAGAGAGCGGAGAAAGTGATCATATAATCGTGTGAGAGGTTAGGACGAATATGGATATATTAGAAAATATTGAAAACAGTGATATTTCTCAGACAGATGCAAAATACGGCGCTGATGAAATACAGGTACTTGAGGGGCTTGAAGCTGTAAGAAAAAGACCCGGTATGTACATAGGTTCGACCGGACCAAGAGGACTGCATCATCTTGTATATGAGATAGTCGATAATTCAATAGATGAAGCATTAGCAGGTTACTGCACAAAAATAGATGTAGAGATCCTTCCCGGAAATATAATCAGAGTAAGCGATAACGGACGAGGAATTCCTGTAGGCATACAGCCTAAGCTCGGTATCCCTGCGGTAACGGTTGTTTTTACAGTTCTTCATGCAGGAGGAAAATTCGGCGGCGGCGGATATAAGGTCGCAGGAGGACTTCACGGCGTAGGCGCATCGGTAGTAAATGCGCTTTCAGAATGGACAGAGGTAGAAGTATCTGACGGCAGCAATATTTATAAGCAGCGCTTTGAAAAGGGAAATATCGCAACAGAGCTTATAAAAACAGGTGAAACAGATAAAAAAGGAACAGTAGTTACTTTTAAAGCAGATCCCGAGATTTTTACGGAAACTACTGTATATGAATATGAAACTCTGTCAAAAAGACTCAGGGAACAGGCTTTTCTGAATGCGGGAATACATATTGAAATAAAGGATCTGAGAGATGAAAATGAGATACAAAGCAATGATTTCTGTTATGAGGGCGGTGTATCAAGCTTTGTAGATTATGTTCATAAGAAAAAAGGTCTGGATGTTATACATCCCGATATAATGCATTTTGCTGCAAGGAATGAGGACGATACTGCATCTGCCGAAATAGCTATGCAGTATAATGACAGCTATAATGAGGATATCAGATCCTTTGCAAATAATATTCATACTACAGACGGCGGTACCCATGAAGAGGGATTTAAAAAAGCGCTTACAAGAGTAATGAATAATTACGCAAGGAAATTCAATATACTTAAAGACGAGGATAAGAACCTCAGCGGCGAGGATGTCAGAGAGGGTCTTACAGCTATAATAAGCGTAAAGCTTAAAGACGCACAGTTTGAAAGTCAGACAAAGGCAAAGCTTGGCAATACATCAATAAGAACTCTTGTAGATAAGCTCATAAGCGAAAAGCTTGAGCAGTATCTTGAAGAAAATCCTGCTACTGCGAAGGCAATTTTTGATAAGGCAGTAACTGCTGCAAAGGCAAGAGAGGCTGCAAGAAAGGCAAGAGATCTTGCAAGAAGAAAAACAGCAATGGAGGGCGCAGGTCTTCCCGGTAAGCTTGCAGATTGTCAGTCAAAGAATGTTGAGGAAACAGAAGTATATATCGTAGAGGGAGATTCTGCGGGAGGTTCTGCTAAAAACGGACGTGACAGAAGATTCCAGGCTATACTTCCCCTTTGGGGTAAAATGCTTAATGTAGAAAAAGCAAGACTTGACCGTGTATATGGAAATGATAAGCTTATGCCGGTAATTACAGCTTTGGGATGCGGCATAGGAGATGAAATAGATCTGAGCAAACTCAGATACGGCAAGATAATTATTATGGCGGATGCCGATGTTGACGGTTCACATATCAGAACTCTGATGCTAACATTTTTCTTCCGCTTTATGCGACCGCTTATTGAAGAGGGGCATGTTTATATTGCCCAGCCCCCGCTTTACAGGATCACAAAGGGAAAGAATGACCATTATTATGCATATTCCGATGAGGAAAGAGATAAAATAATGGCTCAGATGAACGGAAAATATGAGATACAGCGTTATAAAGGTCTTGGTGAGATGGATCCCCAGCAGCTTTGGGAAACAACAATGGATCCCGAAACAAGAATAATGCTGAGAGTTGAGATGGAGGATGCCGCCGCCGCTGATGAGGTATTTACGATACTCATGGGCGACAAGGTCGAACCGAGAAGAGAGTTCATAGAAAAGAATGCCAAATATGTTCAGAATCTTGATGTATAAGGAGAATATATGAAGGATACAGATGACAGTATTAAGCCTTCGGGCGATAATGACGAAAAAGAAGAAATAAAAGAGATAGTAGAAAATCTTGAAAATACCGAAAATGACGATAATCCCGAATGGGACGGTACTGAGGGCGAGCTTGTAAGCGACGATGATGCCGAGGAATATGAAATACCGGAAACGGGATATAAAATTTCATATGAGCTGACTCAGGATGAAATGTACAAGTGTCTTTATCATAGCAATATGATAAAGACAAAGGGTACAAGAGCTGTAATTCAGAGTATATTTTTAGGAATTGCGGCAGTTATATTTTTTGTTGTATATTTTACGACTGATTCACAGTTCAACCATTATAATCTGATTTTCGGAATAATATCCTTGCTTACTATAGCTGCGATATGGATAATCCCCCACCTTTATCTGAAAAATATGTCAAGGATGATGGCGGACGGAAAAACGATAGAAGCTGAAATATATCCGACTCATATTGATATCGGTCATGGAAAGGGAAGCTGGAGCATTGAGCTTGACGGCAGATCCCAGATACAGGAATTTGACAATATAATCATGATATTTACAGATCACGACAGGGCATTTGCAATACCTGAACGTGTTATCGAGCCGGAAGTATATAATGAGGTAAGAGCGATACTGACCTCGGGAACGGAGCCTGATGAAGATGAATGATATTGAAAAGATCAACAGACTTCATATCACAGCCCGCTATGCGGAAACTGATATGATGGGGATTATTCATCACAGCGTTTATCCCGTATGGTTCGAGGCGGCAAGGACGAATATGATAAGATCTATAGGCATTACATACAGTCAGCTTGAAAAGGACGGTATAATGCTTCCGCTTTCCGAGCTTAACTGTAAGTATATTTCCCCCGTTCATTATGAGGATGATGTCATAATAGAGACGAGGATATCAAAGCTCAGCTTTGCAAAGATAGAGTTTACATATCGTGCAGTTTTTGACGGAAATGTAAAGGCGCAGGGATCGACTTTGCATGGTTTTGTTGACAGCAAGACATTCAGACCGATAAATATTAAAAAGGTCCGTCCGGAATTGTATGAAAAATTAAAAGAAAGAATATGTACCGAATGGTGTGATACAGATGGCGAAGCCTGTATTAAAGTTTAAAAATGAGCTTAGTGTAAGAGATTATGCAGAGGGTTACAGACTGTATGATATCAGGCGTGGAAGATGCATGGGCAGAAAAATAAAGGCAAGTCTGTTTTTCTTTCTTGCAATGGCTATGCTGTTCATGCTCATGCAGGAGGGCTTCAATATTCCAAAGCTTCCTGTATGCAGTATAGTACTTCTTATCTGTATTTATATGTGCTGTTTTTTTCTGTATATACAGCCGAATATGTCTAAGCACAGAGGTGAACAGATATATAAAAGCTCCAGGCTTATTTCAATGGAATATACCTTTGAAATGCATAAGGAATATTTCATAATGAAAAATGAATATGAAAGTCTTAAAAGGTATTATACCGAACTGAGCGATTGTATTGAAACAGACAATATTTTTCTGCTGATAGGCGGGACAGAAAAAAAGATCATTGTAATATCGAAAAGATGCCTTGAAGAAGAAAAAAAAGAGGAGCTTTCCGCCTTTTTCAAAAAAGAAACTATAAGACAGTACCGAAGGACAAGATCACGCAGGAAAAAGAAGTGATGATATGACTGATACAGAAAAAGGCATTCTGCCTGAAAACATAGATGTAAGCTTTCTTCCTACAGAGGAAGATTATGTATATATGAATCTTGAAAAGGAGAAATATCTGACTCCAAAGGCAAATAAAATTATTTTCCGGATAATCGGCATGGCAGGAATACTTTCCGGGACTGCAGGACTTGTTCTTAGAAACGGAAATATTATAGAAACAATATGCTTTTTGCTGCTTATAGCGGTAAGTCTGTTTGTTATATCTTTTTATGATGTGATAAGACCGTTTTTAGTATTTAAAAGCTCATCTGCTTTTTTCAGATATAACGAAAAGGATATTATTTCAAAGAATTTATCTATCAATGATAAAACAATTACAGTAAATGATGAACTTCACAGGATAAGCATACCTAAGGAATATATTTATGAGGTTTATAAATCAAAAAGAACGCTGTTTATATTTCTTGATAAAGAGGAATTTATTTATATACCCCTGCGGGTGCTGAATAGTTGACAGCATTTGAGGATAATCCTAAAGAAGAGGTGTAAGTTTTGGATATACAGGAAGCATTATCAAAAACAAAGATAATTGATGTGGATATAGAAAGAGAAATGAAAAAATCCTTTCTTGACTATTCCATGTCGGTCATAGTGTCAAGAGCATTGCCGGATGTAAGGGATGGTCTGAAGCCTGTACACAGAAGAATACTTTATTCGCAGTATGAGGATAATCTGACTCCCGATAAGCCCTACAAAAAGTGCGCTACCACAGTCGGTAACGTTCTCGGACGTTATCATCCTCACGGCGACAGCTCCGTATATGAAGCGCTTGTAAGACTGGCGCAGGATTTTTCCATGAGATATACGCTGGTAGACGGACACGGAAATTTCGGTTCGGTTGACGGAGATCCGCCTGCCGCATATCGTTATACTGAAGCAAGAATGAGTAAAATGTCTGTCGAAATGCTGACAGATATAGATAAGGAAACAGTAGATTTTATTCCAAACTATGATGACAGCCGAAAAGAGCCGTCAGTCCTTCCTTCAAGATTTCCTAATCTTCTTGTAAACGGATCTAAGGGTATTGCCGTAGGTATGGCGACAAATATCCCGCCTCATAATCTGGGCGAGGTAATTGACGCTGTTGATTATGTAATAGATAATCCCGATGCAGGTCTTGATGAGATAATGCAGTTTATCAAGGGACCCGATTTCCCGACAGGCGGAATTATCATGGGTAAAAGCGGAATAAGAGCCGCTTATGCAACAGGCAGGGCTAAGATCACCGTTCGTGCAAAGGCTGAGATAGTCGAAGAAAAGAACGGCAGATTCAAGATAGTTGTAACAGAGATACCTTATCAGGTAAATAAATCCGAGCTTGTAACAAGCATTGCCGATATGGCGAAGGATAAAAAAATAGAGGGTATTACCAATATTGAAGATCATTCCGACAGAAACGGAATGCATATTGAGATTACGGTAAAGCGTGAAGCGTCTCCGCAGATAGTGCTGAATAATCTTTATAAATATTCACAGATGCAGGTGACATTCGGTATCATCATGATTGCAATTGTAAACGGTGTGCCGAAGATACTTAATCTGCGTGATATCCTGCAAAACTACATAGATTTCCAGGTTGAGATCATAACAAGAAGAACACAGTATGATCTCAGAAAAGCTGAGGAAAGAGCTCATATATTAGAGGGCTTGAAAATAGCGATAGATTTTATTGATGAAGTAATAAGCATTATTCGCTCATCAAAGGATCAGCCTACAGCAAAGCAAAGACTTGGTGAAAGATTCGGTCTTGACGAAGCTCAGACACAGGCGATCGTATCTATGCGTCTCGGACAGCTTTCAGGTCTGGAAAGAGAAAAAATAGAGGAAGAGCTTGCCGCATTGAAAGAGAAGATAGCTGACTTTAAGGATATTCTCGAAAACGGCGAAAGACTTTTAGGTATAATCAAAAGCGAGCTTAATGTAATAAAGAGAAAATTCAATGATGAAAGGCGTACAGAAATAGCCGCAGTCAGCGGTGAAGTTGATATAGAGGATCTTATCCCCTATGAAGACTGCGTTGTGACCATGACGAATTTAGGCTATGTAAAGCGTCAGAAGATGGATGCATATCATACCCAGCGCAGAGGCGGACGAGGCATAAGCGGAATGAACCGCCGTGAAGAGGATGTTGCCACTGATATGTTTGTAATAGGAACGCATGATTATGTGCTGTTCTTTACGAATTCAGGAAGGGTGTACAGACTCAAATGCTATGAGATACCCGAAGGCTCAAGAACATCAAAAGGTATAAATATAAATAATCTCCTCCCCCTTTCCGGTGATGAAAAAGTCACATCAATGATAAAAGTGCCTGAAAAGGGCGATGAGGATATGTACCTTGTTATGATAACCAAAAACGGTATCATAAAGAGGACAGCCACAAAGGAGTTTTATTCCAACAGAAAAGGCGGACTCAATGCAATTGCGCTTGACGATGATGACGAGCTTACATGGGTACGTCTTACAAACGGACATAATGAGCTTCTGGCGGCTACCAAAAACGGCATGGCTATCCGTTTTGATGAAAATGACGTTCGTCCTATGGGTCGTACTGCAAGAGGTGTAAAGGCTCTTACTCTCAGAGAAGGCGACAGTGTAATAGGTATGTCGGTTCTGCGTGAAGGCGCACTTGTGCTGACTGTTTCGGAAACAGGATATGGCCGTCTTTCATACCAGTCTGATTATCGTATACAGTCAAGAGGCGGATTCGGCATCAAGAATTACCATACCGATAAATTCGGCAAGGTTGCGGCGATAAAAGCAGTGGATCTTGACGATGATGTTATTATGATATCAGATAATGGTGTTATTATAAGAATAGAAGCGTCGTCTATACGCATATGTTCAAGACCGTCAAAGGGCGTTATAGTTATGAAAACTATGGACGACAGCAAGGTTGCAACAGTCGCAAGAGTACCTCGTGATGATCCGGGAGATAACGAAGATACCGAACAGCAGGAGGAAGCTGAAAGCGAAGAAATGAAAGAAGAATAAAAAAACGGAGCTGCCGCACCTTATAAGTGTGACAGCTCCGTGTATTTTTATATATCAATATCCGATAGAATCAATAAGAGCCTTTACCTTGTCTTTATACTGTTCATTTACCTTTGAATATACAAGCGTATTATCAATATAAGCTACATACATAAATAAACCGTCGCTTGTTCTTTCATAGGAAGAATAATTTGTTCCGCTGAAGCTTAGACTTGTTCCCGATTCTCCTTCAAAATTTGATTTATTATGTAAAAACATATTTTTCGCATTATTTACGGAATCAAGTACAATAAAATCGAAGGACCATAATATATCACTGCCTGATGATTCAAATGCAGTAGTACTGCTGATAATTTCAGAATTATCTTCATATGAGCTTTTTGTATCCTGATATTGATATGACAAAGCAGACGCCTTTGATTGGAAATCAGAATTTGTTATTGACGTTTTAGAAACGGCGCAGGCAGAAAAAATCATTGCTGCTGCGATCAGAAAAGTCATGATGATCAGAATTTTATTATTCTTTATCTTTTTCATAATTAACACCTTTCTTTGTTTACAATATTTTTATGAGTTAATAATTTTAATTAATTATAATATAGGGCATCTCTAAAAACTTGTTTTTAGAGATTGGGGTGTGGGGCAAAGCCCCACTAACCCTCACTTTCCTATTCCATTGTTGATTGTATAGAAAGGTTTTTAGAGGTTGCCTATAATTTAATAAAAAAGTCAAATACAAAAAAACATAATACCTATTGACATATAATACTATGTATGATATAGTATTATGTAAAGTGAGGTGTTAATATGGATATACAGTTAAAGCGAGGACTTCTTGATGTATGCGTATTGTCATCAATAAAGAATGAGGATTCCTATGGATATAAGATAGTTCGTGATATACAGCCATATATATCAATTTCTGAATCAACCCTCTACCCTATTCTCAGACGGCTTGAAAGCGCCGAAATGCTTACAGTATACAGTGTTGAGCATAACGGAAGACTGAGAAAATATTATAGGATAAATGAAAAGGGACTTGAAAGACTTCGGGAATTTGAAGATGAATGGAAAGAAATTGAAGCTGTAAGGAATTATATTACAAGAACAGAATAATAATCTTTTTGTAAAAGCAGTTGATAAAATACAGGAGGAAAAAATAAATGAAGAAAAATGAATTATTGATGGAGCTGCGCAGACTTACGTCGCACCTTCCGCAGGAAGAAGCCGACAGATTCACTCAGTATTACAGTGAAATAATATCGGACGCAATGGAAGACGGAATGAGCGAAGAAGAAGCTGTTGCGTCGGTCGGTACGATAGAAGAAATAAGCGCATATATAAAAGAGAATAATAATATTCAGACTGATCTCAATAGCAAAAATGTCGGGACTGTTGAAAACACTGTAAATAAAAAGAAAGATCTGCCTGTATGGGCTATAGTGCTTATTATAATCGGTTTCCCGATATGGTTTTCAATGCTGTGTACAGCATTTTCAATGTACATGACAGGGTGGGCTGTAATAATAGCATTGTTTGCAGCGGTTCTGGCATTATTTGTATCGGGAATAATACTTATTCCTGCTGCAGTAATGATGCAGGATTTTGCACTGCTGATGGTAATGCTCGGAACAGGTATATTCTGTATCGGTTTGTCACTGATGGGATTTGTCGGTATGGTAAAGCTTTCTCAGCTTTATGTAAAAGCAACGATATTTCTTGCGAAAAGTATTGCAGGTATATTTAAGGGGGATTCAAAATGAAAAATCTGTTTAAAATACTGCTTATAATAGGCGGAATATTAATGGTTGGCGGTATAGGGATCACTGTAGCAGGTCTTGCAAGTGCGGATTTTGATATGAACAGGATATCATATCCTCAGAACGAATTTGAAAAGAAAACTGTTGAATATGATAAAGATTTCAAAAGGCTGGATGTAAAGACCATAGATGATAACATAGAAATAAAAAAGTCAGATGATGAGAAAACGAAGATAGAATATTATATCAGCAAGGATGAAAAGATCACATATAAATTCCATACGGACAATGATCTGAAAGTAGTTCAGGATGATAACAGAGAATGGTATGATAGAATATCATTCTTTAAAGAGGAAAAGGATCATTCCCTGACAATATATATTCCGAAGGAAAGCTATGAAAAATACAGCTTATACAGTGTAACAGGAAATATCAGCAGTGATATTCCTCTTGATATCAAGGGTTATGTGAATATAAGTACGATCAATGGAAATATAAATGCAAAGAATATAAAGGCTGAAAAAGAAATAACAACAGATTCTGTAAGCGGAAACATTAAGATAGATAATTTTATATCAGGCGAACAGGCAGAAACTCATAATACAAGCGGAAAAATAATCATAAACGGATATAAAGCGGATAAATTCTCAATTTATTCCGTAAGCGGCGATCTCAAAATAGAAGATACTGTTTCGGAAGGTGTTATGAATATAAAAACTGTAAGCGGAAACATTTATCTTGATAAAACGAATGATCCTATAAAATTGGAAACAACAAGCGGCGATATAAAAGGTTCAATAGGCTATGACGGAATATATACTGCAAATACCATAAGCGGAAATGTCAATATGCCTGCATCGTCAAAAAGCGGAAATAAATATGAATTCAAAACAGTCAGCGGAGATATTGACCTCAGTTAAAATGGTTCTGAAAAATAAAAAAATTAAGGAGCGTGAATTTATGAACAAAAGATTTAAAAAAGGCATGATAGCTCTGGCGGCTGCTTCTTTGCTTGGATTTAACGGCTGCCTTTACGGATCTCAGCCTCTGGAAACATTATACGGACCGCCGCCCGATCATGATGGAATTAGTGAAGACTATTCGGAAGAAACCAAAACTGAAAATAGCAAAGATGATTCTGATACAGATTTTTCAGAAAAAGATGAGGAAAGCACTTCAGATCAGGTTACAAATGAATAAGATTAAAAGAACCGTCATTCCTTCGGGAGTGGCGGTTTGATCTATATAAAAAATTATATTTACCATTGACCAAAACATATATTTATTCGTATAATAAGTGAAAGGAGCTGATGAGTATGAATACAAAAGCTGTGCGCACAGAAGAAGATATAGAAAAAACCTTTGATACATATGCAGATATGATATATTCCCTGTCATTTATTATGCTCAGAAACAAAAGCGATGCCGAGGATATCGTTCAGGATACATTTGTAAAATACATGAAATATAATAAGGAATTTGACAGTGAGGAACATAAAAAAGCCTGGCTTCTGAGAGTGTCTTCAAACCTGTGCCGTGATCTGCTCAGATACAGCTCAAGACACAGAACAGAAAATATTGAAGACCTTAACGAAACGGCATTTGAGCCAGAAAAAACAGGGATATTGGAAGCATTGAATTCACTGCCGGAAAATATCAGGATAGTAATGATTCTTCATTATGTTCATGAATATAAAGTAAGGGAAATATCTGAAATACTCAGAATAACTCAGTCAACTGCTAAAATGAGACTTAAAAAGGGAAGAGAATTGCTTGAAAATATATACAGGAAGGAGTTTTTATCATGAAAGGAAAAATTAATGATTCCGTATCAAAAATAAAGCTTTCAGATGAAAGCAAAGAGAGGATACTGTCTGATGTAAAACAGGGCAAGGCATCGGGTGTAATAAAGTCTCCAATCAGGAAATATGTATCAATTGCCGCAATTATCTGCGTACTTATAGCATCTGCGGCGGCAGTAGCGGTATTTTTCCACGGTCAGAATAAGCCTGAGATTGATAATACAGGTACTGAACAAAAAACATCACAAATAGATCCACAAAATTCAGAAATACTGACCGAAGGCGGACAGAAGGTATACGGCGGCGCAAATATAGGCAGTGAGGAAGATAATGAAACCAGCGTAACATCCGCTTTGGAACAAAGTACAACTGAAAATACTCAGACATCGGAAAATGCGGAAGCTTCATATGCGCCCGGAAGCTCTGAACAAGTAAGTATTCCTCCGCTGCCGGACGGCATGATCCCGGATGATACCGAGGAAGTGAGCTATGTTCAGATGAACGGTTTTTATGTTGACGGTATTCTTTATAAAAAAATAAATAATGACCAGACGGATGAGGTTTATGATATCAAGGTTTTTCCCTATAACAGTGATGAAATACTCGACTTTGTTTATGAGGGCAATAAATACAGCGATGTAATAAAAAAATATGAAGAAGCACAGGAAAAGCATAGTCTCCTGCTTGACATAATGATATACTTTGATGAAAATAAAGACAGCTCTGAAAATTACGGAGAATCCTCTGAATACTATCCGGGAGATATTGACCAGAATACTGCAAGCGATGTACTGATAGTTTCGCCGCCTTATAATAAGGCATTTCTTAATTTGGTTGAAGAATATAAAAAGGATGGCAAGGCTGATACAGAAAAAATGAACTCTGAAAAAGAAAACCTTGAAACTATAATAGATGAACTTCATTCTTTATCAGAAAAAATTATAGTAGAATATAATACAAGGTTTGCACAGAAGGCAAAAGAAGAATTTATTCGCTGTGGTATAAAAAATGCGGAAATAAAATATGACATGTGTTATATAAAGGCAACTGCAAAAGAGCTTAAAGCTTTTACTCCCGAAAACAAGGATACCTATGCATTATATGAAGAAGTAAAGTATGGGCAGTGGGCAGAAATAGCCGAATAAAAGAGTAAGTTTCAATTCCCGTCAGGGTCAATCGTTATACAGCCGTAGGGTAAGGATCTTGTATCTTGCCTTACGGCTGTATCTGTACAGATCATCTTCAGGATCACCACAAGATTATTATTTCTTTATAGTGAAGATTCAAGTATCATTTTTGTATCTTGACAGAAAGAATGAAAACGGTATATTATATATATATAGAAATATACGAATACTTTGTACAATTCGGATTGGAGATGAGTGAAATGGATGATTTTATAATGTCTCCAAAGGTTGATTTTGCCTTCAAGGAGCTAATGCGTGATGCAACTGTACGCAAGGGGTTTCTCAGTGCTGTTCTGAATATCAGACCGGAAGATATCAAGGAAACTGTGCTGCTTAATACGAATCTGTCAAAGCTGCATGAGGATGAAAAGCAAGGAATCCTCGATGTAAGACTTACAATGAATAACGATACCGAGATCGACATTGAGATAAATCTTGCATATATGAGAGCATGGGCTGACAGAAGTACATTTTATGTGTCAAAAATGCTTGTGGAGCAGGTCGGCATCAACAAGAGGTATTCAAATATCAAGAAGTGTATCGGTATCAATATCCTTGATTTTGACTATATCAAAGCAACAAAGCGCTTTCATACAGTCTATCATATCAGAGAGGATACAGAACCAATCAAGTATACAGATATTTTTGAAATACATATCGTCGAGTTGCCTAAGCTGCCGCAGACCGATGACGGAACAGACCTGTATGATTGGATTAGATTTATAAAAGCTGATAACAAGGGGGAATTTGAAATGTTAGCACAACAAAGTCAATACCTTAAAACTGCTTTTGAGAAACTAGAAGAAATAAGCGCAGATCAGGAGAAACGTCTTGAATATACGGCAAGACAAAAAGCTCTTTATGATTATAACACCTATATGGAGGAAAGCTACGAACGTGGTGTTGAAGAAGGTATAGAGAAAGGAATAGAAAAAGGTATAGAGAAAGGAATAGAAAAAGGTATAGAGAAAGGTATAGAGAAAGGAATATTGACTACACTTGCCGATCTCGTAAAGAACGGGATTATTACAGTTGTACAAGCTGCATCTCAGGCTCAGATGACAGTAGATGAATTTAAAAATAAAACAGGTTTAGCTGTATAGATCCTGTTGAAGCTGCTTTAGCCATGTAAAATTTCAGACCCGCACTTTCAGAAAAATCTGTTCGTGCGGGTCAATATTTATCTTAGCTTGATATCAAATATACTGTTAAGCGCATTTATTGCGGATTCACGTTCATTTATTTTTATTGAAATATGAGGTTTAACTGACATATTCAGATTTGCCCGTCTGCCTGTTTTGCCCAAATGTTCCATAAGCTCCGCAGCACCCTCACAGCGTATTTCATTGAAATAAATAAGCATATGATCATTCTGCTGACGGACGGCATTAATACCCATTCTCTTTGCCTTGCTCCTGACTAATGCAACATTTATAAGACTTTCCGCAGCCTTTGGTATATCACCGAAACGGTCGATCATTTCATCAACAACATCCTCGGCATCATCCTTTGTGCGGATATCGGCAATTCGTCTGTACATTTCAAGCCTGTGACTAAGATTGCTTATATAATCTTCGGGAAGATGAGCGTCCTCCTGTATATCAATAACACAATCGCAGTCATCAGGATCGGGTGCTTCACCCTTTGCTTCATTTACTGCCTGTCCGAGGAGCTTCATATACATATCATATCCGACATCAGTCATATGTCCGTGCTGCATTGCGCCGAACATATCCCCTGCTCCCCTTATTTCAAGGTCACGCATGGCAATCTTGAAGCCCGAACCAAATTCAGTAAATTCTCTTATTGCTTCAAGTCTTTTCTGTGATACCTCGCTGAGTATCTTTTCACGCTGAAATGTAAAATATGCATAGGCTCTTCTGTTTGATCTGCCGACACGTCCTCTTAGCTGGTGAAGCTGAGAAAGTCCCATCCTGTCCGCATTTTCAATTATCAGGGTATTGGCATTCGGAATATCTACACCTGTTTCGATTATTGTTGTGCTGACAAGGACATTTATTTCCTGCTCCAGCATATTTCTCCATACCTCTGAAAGTTCGCTTTCATTCATTTTACCATGACCGAAGGCAACCTTTGCTTCGGGAATGGATTTTGCGATTTTTGCGGCTTTTTCTTCTATTCCGTCAACACGGTTGTAAAGATAGAAAACCTGTCCCCCTCGTTTTAATTCACGCCTTATAGCTTCATTTATCACAGCTTCATCATATTCTAAAACATAGGATTGTACAGGATGTCTGTCCTGCGGCGCTTCTTCAAGTGTGGACATATCACGGATGCCTGACATTGCCATATTCAGAGTTCTAGGTATAGGTGTTGCCGAAAGAGTCAGTATATCAATGTTTTTATACAATGCTTTGAAGTTTTCCTTTTGTTCAACTCCGAAACGCTGTTCCTCATCTATTATTACAAGACCGATATCACGGAATTTCAGATCCTTGCGTATCAGACTATGAGTACCGACAACAATATCAATATCTCCTCTTTCGAGTTTTTTCATAATAGCAGCCTTCTGAGAAGCGTTTCTGAAACGTGAAAGCAGCTCGATAGAAATGGGATAACCCTCAAAGCGTCTGAGTATTGTCTGATAATGCTGCCATGCAAGGATAGTTGTCGGACAAAGCAGAGCACATTGCTTGCCGTCAGTTACGCATTTGAAGGCAGCCCTCAGAGCAACCTCGGTTTTTCCGAAGCCTACATCTCCGCAAAGCAGTCTGTCCATAGGCACAGGACGCTCCATATCTCCCTTTATCTCATCAATGCAGCGCAGCTGATCATCCGTTTCCTCATATTCAAATTTGTGTTCAAAGTCATGCTGCCATTCATTATCGGATGAAAATGCATAGCCCTTTACCTTCATTCTTTCGGAATACATTTTTATCATCTTATCGGCAATATCCTTTACAGCTTTCCTGACTCTTGATTTTGACTTTGCCCATTCTGTTCCGCCGAGTTTATTAAGCCTTACATTAGAATCTTCCCTTGTACCTATATATTTTGATATCATATCAAGCTGTGTTACAGGAACAAAAAGGCTTGATCCGCCGGCATATTTTATAATGATATAATCCTTTACAATACCGTGTATTTCTTTTTTCTGTACTCCCTGAAACAGTCCTATTCCATGATTTGCATGAACGACATAATCACCAGGGCTAAGCTCTGCAAGGCTGAAAACAGCGCCTTTCTTTTTGCGCTTTTTCTTTTTCTGATGTTCAACACTGCTTGAGGATGAAGCGTGTGTATGAGCGATAAGACAGAAGCCTGCCGAAGGATATTCAAAGCTTGCGCTCAGACTGCCGGGGGTAACATATATTCCCTCTCCTTCAAGCACAGCATTTTCGGAGAGCAGACGGACGCTTATATTTTTTTGCAGAAGATCATTATATACAGTTTCCGCATTCTTTTTTGTTCCCGAAAGAATAACTATAGTATTGCTTGTCAGAGTAATATTTTCAAGATCATCACATAGAACACTTATTGACCCGCTCCAAAGTGATAATTGCTTTGCGGTAAAGTTTACAAGCTCTCTTAAAGGCAGCTCACAGCTTCCTCTTGTAAAATTGTCTATAAAAACAGTATCTCTTTGTCTTAAAGCGTCAAGATGATCGTCCCATTCAAATGAAAACTTATCAAGACCTCTGACAAGTACGCCTTCCTTTTTATAATCGGACATATCCTCGCTCCAGCGCAGAAGCATTGAACGTATGCGGTCTTTAAGCTCAGGCTGCTCGGAAACAAAAACTATCTCATTTTCTGTAATATAATCATAAAGACAGGCGGGAGTATCATAGATCAGGCTGTAATATTTATCAATTGAAGTAAGTCTTGCGCCTGTTTTGATTTTATCTGCTTCAATGCTCATTATCTCCTTTGCCTTTGCTGCATAGGGTCCACGCAGAGAAGAAGATTTTTTCATTATCTTTTCCGCAAGCCTGCAAGGATCGTCATAAAGCATTTCACTTGAAGGAGTAAGCCTGAATCCTTCGATCCGGTCTGTACGTCTTTGTGTTTCTATATCAAATTCACTGATAGTGTCTATCTCATCGCCCCAGAATTCAACACGATAAGGCTTTTCCGCAGTGGGCATAAAAAAGTCAAGTATACCTCCACGGATACAGAATTGTCCGCTGCCCTCGACCTGTTCAGCTCTGACATAGCCGCAGGAAAGCAATATCTTCATAAGCTTTTCGGGAGAGATCTCATCTCCCTCCTTTACGCTTACAGCCGAGTTTTTGAGTATTTCAGGCGGTATTGAATATTGCAGCGCAGCATCGGCACAGGCGACTATGACATCACATTCACCGTTTATCCATGAAAAAAGCGCACCTATTCTCTGATGGGAAAATTCTCCCGATACTCCTTCTATTTCACGGAATGTAAAATCCCTTGAAGGATAGTAAACTGACCTTATCCCCATAGAATTAAGATCGCCGCAGAACCTTGATGCCTCAGCTTCATCGGAGGCAAGAACAAGCGCCCGCCTGTTGAGTCTGCTGCACATTGAATAAATAATGTGTGCCTTATGTATAGCTGATAGACCTGTAGCCATAACGGGAGTTTTTCCGCTGCTGACAGCCTTTTCGATCGTTCTGTATTCTTCTGAGGTAAAAAGAACATCTCTTAAAAATTTCATATATTTTCCTCTAATTAAACATATTCATAGCCTTATCAGTCTGACCGTTTATCATAAGCTCAACGGCTTCACAGGCTTTATCGGCAGTTTCAGTAAGAGTTTTAAGATCCGTTTCGCTGAAATGTGAAAGCACCCAGTCTGCAAGATCCCACTTTTCAGGCTTATGTCCTATCCCCATCTTAATTCTCGGAAACTGATCGCTGCCGGAAAGATATATAATATTCTTCATGCCGTTGTGACCGCCGTCGCTGCCCTTGCGTCTTATACGCATTTTACCGATATCAAGAGAGATATCATCAAATATAACGATAACATTTTCAGGTTTTATCTTATAGAAATTCATGGCTTCAACAACAGCAAGACCAGAATTGTTCATATAAGTTGAGGGCTTCATAAGAAGTACCTTTTTTTCTCCTATTGTACATGTAGTGACAAGAGATTTATATTTTATCCTGTCGATTCTGACTCCAAGCTTTTCGGCAAGCCTGTCAATGGTTATAAATCCGGCATTATGACGGGTATTTTCATATTTTGTACCGCTGTTTCCAAGACCGACAACGATATATTCAACGCTTGATGAAAGCGGCTCCTTTTTTCTGAAAAACATATTCCTTCTCCTTTTTTGTAAACAGGACTTACAGGAGTACAAACCATTGGTCTGTACTCCTGTCATTTAAAAGCATCTGCTTATTATATTTTTCACCTGTTAATTTTCTGAATTTGAATTAACGAATTCCTTATAAAGATTAACAGTTCTTTCTACAGTATACTTTGAAAGACAATCGTTGTTTGTATCATACTTGAGCTTTTTCTTTTTAGCTTCAATGTATTTATCAAACTCGTCATCCTTCATTTTGTGAACGATATCTATTCTTGAAATAGCATCCTCAACGCTTGTATCATCTGAGATCTTTTCAGCCTTTTCGCTTATTGAACCCTTGTAAAGCAGATAATATGTATCATCTATAAGCTTAACTGTGGCCTTTTTATCACCGAGAGACTTTATTTCCTTTTGTACATCTTCATTGATATTGGAATCAGCCATATTTGCAACATTGGATACGCTCGGAACATTGCCGTCCTCGCCAAGCTCAAAATCTGTCTTGTATTCCTCGTCAATTTCCTTAGTTACTTTTTTGCCCTCATTAAGTTCTTTTGCATATTTTGCAAATGCTGCTGTAACCTTATCCTTTGTAGCATCGTCTATATCAACAGAATTGCCTTCACTGTCTGTTGTTTTAAAGGAATAGTTGATGTAGTAATAATCTGTATAATTTTCCGTAAAATACTTCTTTACTTCCTCATCAGATACAGCCTTTGAGCCATTTTTGTCATAAAGAGCTTTGAAAAGATCATCTTTATATGTAGCGATAGTAGTATCGGCATATGCAGCAGTTTTTGTTGCAACACCAAGCTTTTCATAAAGCTTGTCCATTCCGTACTGAGTCATGTAGTTCTCATACATTTTCTGGTTGGATTCAACTGATTCCTTATCAATCTTTACCTTATTGTCTTTTACAAGCTTTTCAATGGTAAGTATTTCAACACATTCATCCTTAGCCTTATCAGTTATCCAGTCAAAGATCTTTTTCTTTTCTACCTTTTTATCGGCAAAATCGTCATCTGTTACCTGTATGGTTTTTCCGGATTCCTCCTGATATTTTGAAACAGCTTCATTCATAACAGTATAGGTCTTATAGATCCATACACCGTTTGAAAGCTCCTTGGAGCTGTTTTTAAAGCTCCAGGATGTATCGGCGCAGCCAGATGCTGAGATAAGAACTGCTGCTGCGGATATAGCAGCAAGCGGTTTAGCTATCATCTTTATTTTCATTTACATTTCTTCCTTTCGGTTATTAAATAATAAAAACACATATAAATCTATTATATACCAAAAATACAATAAAGTCTATAATTTTTTAAAATTTTTCCGTACAAAAATACAGCCGCACAGTTTTTGTACGGCTGAAACTATTATTCATAATGTACTAAACCAAAAATATGCTGCACAATTTCATTGAACGGCAGCCGCAGCCAACAAATTTACTCCGCAAAACGGTCAGCTATCATGCCTGACGGTTCTGTAAGAAGGCGCAGTATTTTTATGCCTGAATACCTTTTTAAGAAGGTGAGCTATACCATCCTTATCATTTGACAAAGTGATATAATCAGCTGCATCTTTTACAGGCTGCTTTGCATTTGACATTGCAACTCCGAGACCTGCATATTTTATCATTGAAATATCATTGAAACCGTCTCCGCAGGCAATACATTCCTCTGTGCGGATACCTGTCATTTTAAGCAGTCTGTCTATAGACATGGCTTTGTCGATACCATAAGGCACAATCTCGAGGAAAAATGCTTCTGACTTGAATATACCCAGCCTGCCCTTGTATTTTTCGGAAAGAATCTTTTCAAGCTCAAGAATAACAGAAGGATCTCCCTGAAGCAGACATTTGTTTACATCAAAAGAAACATAGCCAACAAAATCATCAACGAATTTAATATTCATGCCGTTGATCCTTGCTTCAAGCTCTGTATATTCATTTATAGTTTTTCCAGCAATTATATTTTCGCCTTCATATGTATTGATGCCTACAGGATAATCTTTTATGATATCCATTATTTCAGGTATAACGTTAAGAGGGAGCTTTTGCTGGAAAAGGATTTCGCCGCTTTTACAGTCTATCATACATCCTCCGTTAAAGGAAAGAATGTAGCCGCCGTATTTGCTGAGTTCAAGCTTTTCAGCATGGGGTACTATTCCCATTGTAGGTCTGCCGGAGGCAAGTATCACCTTTCCTCCGCTGCGCTGAAATTCCATGATCTTTTCTTTGGTAGCATCGGTTATTATCTTTTTTGAATTTGTAAGAGTACCGTCAATATCCAGTGCGATTATCTTATACTTCATATTCATATCCCCTTCAAGCATTTTTCCGAATCACAGACATAAAAATCTGTGATCCGGAACAAAGTTTCCTTTTGCTATCCTTTTTCGGCTATATTTTAACTCTTTGTTAAAGATTTGTCAATAATCAGGACATAATTTATTTCATAAACGTAACCTATAAAATACTTTTTTGTTAAATTTAAATTAATTTGCAAAAATATATTGAAAAATTCCCCTTAAAGTGTATAATATGATTATAAGGTTATTATCGGATGGTTATAATCAGTTCCGTAAAATCGGAACAAAACTGTTTGGGTCGGGAAACATTCCAGGCATTATATTAAGACGTTCCTGTCTGAAACGGTAATTACGATCCGCTATTTTTAAATTATCTAACGGAGGTTTATATGATGAACAGAAGAAAATTTATGACTTTAGTTTTAGCATTAGCTATAGCTGCGTCAGGAACAGCTCTTATGACAGGATGTTCTGCAACTTATACGAGGGACGGACAGCAGTTGGTTCTTACTTCTTCTACTGAAACTAATAATGCGGCTGGAGGCGACGAATCAAGTGCAGCAGATACAGGTCTTGAGACACCTGCCGAAGAGTCATCCGAAGCAGCAGAGACTTCTGAGGAAGAAAAATCATCAGATGAGGAATCGACAGAAGAGTCCACAGAAGAGTCCACAGAAGAGTCTACAGAGGAATCTACAGAGGAGTCTACAGAAGAGTCCACAGAGGAATCAGCAGCAGAATCTTCAGAAGCTGAAGGCGATGGAGTAGTAATAAAATTCCAGAAGCCTGATGAATGGGGAGATGTAATAAAGGCATATGTATATATCACCGAAAGTGATAAGAATGACGACTGGCCCGGTGAGATAATGAAGGATGAGGGCGATGGTGTTTACAGCTATACAGTAAGCAAGTATTTTGCTGAATCACCTGATGCAAAGATCATATTCAATGATACAGACAGTGTTGATATTGATAAGAAGCACCAGTATCCGAAGAACAAGGGTCTCAAGATCAGAAGTGACATTACATACGATATAAACACAACAGACGAATAATTTAATTATTAATTATTAATTATTTTGATACAAAGATACCGCTGCACAGAATGTAATGTGCAGCGGTAATTTACTAATCGGTTATAAGTGTATATAATTCAGGTCTGCGGTCACGGAAGATACCCCAGCTGAATCTCATTTCATGTGCAGCGTCAAGATCAAATTCGGATGTTATGATACATTCCTCGTCACGACCTGCACTTTCCTTTATTTCACCCGTTTCATCAGTAATAAAGGATGAACCGTAAAATGTAAGAGAGGAGCTTTGAAAATTATTTTCCTCATTAGGAATTATTTTTTCTGTTCCTACACGGTTTGCAGCAATTACGGGAACAATATTTGCCGCTGCATGACCCTGCATACATCTTCTCCAATGAGGCATACTGTCAACTTCAAGTATAGGTTCAGAGCCTATTGCAGTAGGATAAAACAAAAGTTCAGCGCCCATAAGAGCCATACATCTTGCCGTTTCAGGAAACCACTGATCCCAGCATATACCCACGCCAATCCTGCCAAATTTTGTACCCCATACTTTGAAGCCGGTATTTCCGGGTGTAAAGTAGAATTTCTCCTGATAAAAATGATCGTCAGGAATATGTGATTTTCTGTATACTCCGAGTATTTCCCCGTCAGCATTTATTACGGCGACTGAATTGTATATTGAATTGATATGCTTTTCATAAAAGCTTATAGGCAATACAACATTAAGCTCTTTGGCAAGCTGTTTGAAATGCTTTACAGCGTCATTGTCCTCCGTTTCCTTTGCCAATTTATAATAGTCATAATTTCTTTCCTGACAGAAATACAGATTTTCAAAAAGCTCCGGCAGCAGTATTATATTACAGCCGTTACCGGCAGCTTTTCTGACAAGCATATCAGCCTTTTCTATATTTTCCTTTACATTGTCGGTCATTGACATCTGAACAGCACCGACCTTGACATTACGCATGATCTTACCTCCGATATTATTGTAATTTGTAAATATTAAGAGCCTGAGCCGTTTATAAAAACTAATCAGCCCACGACCTGTTATTATCTTATAGTCAGCTGCATATTTTTTACTAATGTCATTCTGAGGAACGCAGTGACGAAGAATCTTTTCATTTATTCTGCATTTTCTAAAGGGCATCTCTAAAAACTTGTTTTTAGAGATTGGGGTGTGGGGCAAAGCCCCACTAACCCTCACTTTCCTATTCCATTGTTGATTGTATAGAAAGGTTTTTAGAGGTTGCCTAAAGATACTTCTCTTTCACTCAGAATGACAAAGTAATCATAAGTTTAATGATCTGAGTTTAAAGCTATTACCTGCTGAGTTATACAATGGATATTGCCGCCTCCTATAAGAATATCTCTTGCAAGGAGTGCATTTTCCGTTTTCAGTCCGACAGCCTTTCTTGTCGGGAAAAGACTTTGTAAAATTTCTACAGCCTTTTCATCATTTTTATCTCCGAACTGAGGAATAATAACATGACCGTTTGAAATATAGAAATTTACATAAGAAGCGGCAAGTCTTTCACCGGCTGTTCTTGTGGGTTCACCGTCCATATTGTCAAGGCCGAGACAGTCATTCTCAGTTACATATACGGGCGAGGGCTGAGGAAGCTTGTGAACGGTTATCCTGCGTCCCTTTGCATCCGTACTGTTTTCGAGAATGGAGAGATTTTCCTTTGATATTTCGTACTGAGGGTCATTTTTATCATCTGTCCATGCAAGAACGACTTCTGCGGGAGCTGTAAATGCACAGATATTATCTATATGTCCGTTTGTTTCGTCATTATATATACCACGTTTAAGCCATATGATTTTAGAAACGCCAAGCATACTGCAAAGCTTCTGTTCTATTTCTTCCTTTGTCATATGGGGATTTCTTCCCTTGCTCAGAAGACATTCCTCTGTTGTCAGCAGGGTGCCTTCACCGTCTGTATGTATCGATCCGCCCTCAAGAATAAAGTCACGGCAGTCATAACAATCCGTATCCATGATATCACAAATTTTTCTTGCCATTTTGTTGTCCTTATCCCAGGGAAAATACAGGCCGTCCTCCAGACCTCCCCATGCATTGAAGCCCCAGTCTATTCCCCTTATTTCTTTGCCGTTTGTAACAAAGGTAGGAGCAACATCTCTTGCCCAACTGTCATCGCTGCTCATTTCCACAACTCTGACATGATCCGGAAGGCAGCGTCTTGCCTCATCATAATCTTCATATCTTGCACATACGGTTACTCTTTCAGACAAAGAAATAATTTTTATAAGCTCGACAAAGGCTCTTCTTGCAGCATAACCGCCATTTTGCCATGAATCTCTTCTGTGAGGCCAGATAAGAATGCATCCGCTGTGAGGTGAAAATTCAGCAGGCATATAAAAGCCGTCATCTGCGGCATTGGTTTTTAATATTTTCATATGATTATTATAATAAGTGCGTATGAAGCGCCTTACTATATCCCCTTTCCTGATATATTAACATTATAATACTATCAACAAATAAAAATCAACCTTTTAGAATGTTTTTTTAATTAAATATACATAATATATTGACAATGCTTTAATAAAAAAATTATAATATTTATAGGAATAGTTGAAGGAGATGAAAACGATGGAAGATTTTATAATGTCTCCTAAGGTAGATTTTGCCTTTAAGGAGTTAATGCGTGATGCAACGGTACGAAAAGGATTTCTGAGTGCTGTTCTTGATATCAAGGCTGATGATATCAAGGAAACAGTATTGCTTAATACGAATCTTTCAAAGCTTCATGAGGATGAAAAACAGGGAATTCTTGATGTAAGACTTACGATGAATAATAATACTGAGATAGATATTGAGATAAATCTTGCATATATGAGAGCATGGGCGGACAGAAGCACCTTTTATGTATCAAAAATGCTTGTTGAACAGGTTGGCATCAACAAAAGATATTCCAATATTAAAAAGTGTATCGGTATCAATATTCTTGATTTTGACTATATCAGGGCAACAAAACGGTTCCATACAATTTATCACATAAGAGAGGATACGGAATCAATCAAGTATACAGATATCCTCGAAATACATATAGTTGAGCTGCCTAAGTTGCCGCAGACAGATGATGGAACAGACCTTTATGATTGGATCAGGTTTATAAAAGCTGAAAACAAGGGGGAATTTGAGATGTTAGCACAGGGAAACCAATATCTGAAAACCGCTTATAAAAAGCTTGAAGAGATCAGCGCAGATCAGGAGAAGCGTCTTGAATACACAGCGAGACAAAAAGCTCTTTATGATTACAACACATATATGGAGGAAAATTTTGAGCGTGGTGTTGAACAAGGCAGAGCAGAAGGCAGAGCGGAAGGCAGAGCAGAAAGCGAAGTAGAAATGGTATTAAAAATGTTCAAAAAGGGACAGTCTCCGGAAGCAATAGCAGGATTGCTTGATCTGCCGATTGAAAGGATAGAGTTTATTATCAATAATAATTGATAATACTATAAGACTTTGTAAAAGAGAACTGATAACAAAAAACAGACTGATTCAGGTTTAAATTACCGTTGAGAAATTTACTGAAAAATCAGCTCCGTTTGTATAATATGAATCAGGCAGTTCATAAGCTTTACCGCTTTTGAACTGCTTTTGTTCTTATATATGCAAAAAATTAAGGCAGGAGATGTGAACTCTCTTGCCTTAACTTCGCTAAAGTGACCCGGACGGGAATCGAACCCGTGTTACCGCCGTGAAAGGGCGGTGTCTTAACCGCTTGACCACCGGGCCGGATATGATGAATAATGAAGAGTGAATAATGAATAAAGAATAATAATTCAATATCCAATATTCGCTTTCAACATTCATTTGGTAGCGGTAGTGGGACTCGAACCTACGACACTCCGGGTATGAACCGAATGCTCTAGCCAACTGAGCTATACCGCCATTTTTCCGCTGCAACAATCAGCTTTATTATTATATTACATTAAAACTATTTTGTCAATTGTTTTTTTAATTATTATAGAATTATTTGTATACAATTTGTAATATAATAAATTACTATACAAAAAGAATATATTTTATAGTTGATTTCTTGTTTTTACAAATGGTATTATTAACAGATTTTTAATATAAATAAAGAATTAAACAGTTTTCAACATCAAAATGTTGAAAAAGTGGAAAACTTATCAACCTCATAGTTGAAATACATATATTGCTAAAATCGACAAATAACGATAATAATACACAATATGTTGTAGTTTTATTTTTTTCAATACATATTTAAACGTAATAATTTTATAAAAATTACAGATTGTAAATTGTTTTAAACACTTTCAACATTTCAATGTTGAAAACTCAGTGTAATTCAACTTTTACAATCTGTAAAATACTCATTTTTTAGTATGGACAGGTGATCCATATCATAATAAACGCCGTCTTTCAGAAGGTTCTCTCTTAATGTGCCTTCAAATTTCATTCCTATTTTTTCCATTATCCTGCGTGAGGCATAATTGATACTCATGCAGCGACCTGATATTTTTTCAAAACCTAATTTTTCAAATCCGAAACTTAACATTTCAACAGCCGCTTCAGTTGTAAACCCCTGATTTTTCAGTCCTGTATCTATAAAATATGATATATCAGCATGGTTATGCTCCATGCTGACATTGATAAGACCTACATTGCCTATATATTGATCATTTTCTTTCAGAAACATACCGAATTCAAAGCTCTGCATAGTTTTGATATTGTTTTTAATAAATTTAAACCATTTTTTCGCCCTGCTTTTGGGATAGTCCTTCGGGATGCCATATGTAGTTGCATAAACTTCCTGCTGTCTGACAACACGAAGATAATCATTTATATCGGAAGTTTTGTATTCACGGAAATATAATCTTGGTGTTTCAAAATACCATGCAGACATAACGGATAACTCCTTTATCAGTAAACGGGAGCAGCAATATCCATTGTTGCGGCAGCATTCAGCTTCATACCGGCCGTATTTCCTGAAATAAATTCATAATATGCCTGAGAGCCTATCATTGCGGCATTATCTCCGCAAAGCTGCAGCGGCGGATAATAGCATTTCCAGCCACGATTTTTACATTCCTGTTCAGTTCTTTTTCTCAGAAGAGAATTTGCGGATACACCACCGGCTAAAACAAGCCTGTCATAGCCTGATTTTTCGGCAG
>Ga0326512_10000644_pt1 | contig 29927 bp, 44 predicted proteins | sample 1_2617_0518_D_FD_203652 | JGI IMG/M metagenome (GOLD analysis project Ga0326512, IMG submission 203652) | Bovine rumen microbial communities from UC Davis, California, United States - 1_2617_0518 | ecosystem: Host-associated > Mammals > Digestive system > Stomach > Rumen | place: USA...
TCACCTATTGACCCTTTTGAGCCATATAATGAATATCATGATTGTCATGATAGCTATGATTATGAGGAGGACTTACCATTTTAATTGATAATTTTAAAAAATTATTATATAATATATATGTAATAAAGAAAAGGAAGGAATTGATAAATATGAATAAGAAATGGAACGCAAATGAATTGCTTGATAGTTTAAATAGAGAAACTAATCAACTAGAAATAAATGAATTATATAAAGCACTAATCGCATATGGATTAGGGCTAGATGAAATTGATGAGGAAACTGATAAAGTATTAGATGAGGTAATTGAAGATGATTACTTTGAAAACGATAATGTATTAAGTTTTGTAAATCCTGAAATTATGGATGGAGCATCTGTAAGATTAAAATTAGATGAAATGGAAATGGAGGATTAGAAAATATGCATAATATGGTTTATTTAATTGGTAGAATGAAATCTTTAAAAGATAATCATATGGAACTAGCAGTTGGTAGAAGTTTCAAGAATGAAAAAGGTATATATGAAACTGATATAATTGACTGTGAAATATATGGAACAATGGGAGAAAATCTTAGACAATATTGTTCTAAGGGAGATTTAATTGGTATTAAAGGTTGGTTAAAACAAGGCGGCATCGTTGTAGTTGAAAAAGCATCCTTTTTAACAAGTAATAAGAAAAAAGATTAACATATAGACCAGGGATCCGATACTCGCGAGCGGACGCAGTAAGATACTAGATCGACGGATTTAGAACATATACTGTGGTCACCGTGGGAGAAGGATGAAACAAGGATAAAATAAGTTATCCTGGGCCTGATTATTATATATTGATTATTTTAAAAAATTATTATATAATATATATGTAATAAAGAAAAGAAATTAAACTTTTCTTAAAGATATTATTTATCGGTTATGGAATTAACTTACAGTTTACCTAGGTCAGTAAGTTAATTGATATGAACCATAGCGAACATTTGTAGTCATATGCAAATTAGTATCCTAACAGTAGAGGAAGACGCCTACCCAGGCGATGGTGGCAGGGAATGTGGGTTGCTGCTCGGACGGTAAATAATATCTTTAAGAAGAGTTTAATTATGAATTCTTCATTATATAATGATATAGACTAATATATTTTGGGGGGTAGTTCAGTGGCAGAACGTTTGCCTGTTAAGCAAAATGTCGTGGGTCCGATCCCCACCCTCCCAGCCATTTTATAATTATATTAGCCATTTATAGTTATTTGATAATTTATAAAAATTATTATATAATATATATGTAATAAAGAAAAAACACAAAATAATACAGTATGGCTGTGTAAATCAGGGTAATAATTAAAATTGTGCTGAGGTTGTAAAGTCCTGTGTTTAATATATGTAATGGATTAAATCCATGATTACCTAAGGTTTGGTAACTACCGTATTCAATAAGTTGCATTTTGTTAGCAACAGGGTTCTTCTAAATCAAGTTCTCCCTTTCAATAAAAGAATTTGCTAACATATATTTTGGTTTCGTGTTCTTTACCTGCATATGCAAAAAGAGAACTGGGCGGCCACGAGTCCGGTGATGGAGTGGTAGAGTTTTAATGGAATGGCTGATAATCCCGCCGAGATACGGCTTAAATGAACTCGGAAACAAGCCAACATTTTTTACAATTTTCAAGTAGATTTCTTCAAAGTCTGGATAGAGTTTATATCCGAAAGTCGCTTAGAAATCTATTTGAAACTTTTAAAAAATTATTATATAATATATATGTAATAAGAAAAAAGTAAGTGTTCTTTGATAAGAAAATAATTTTGAACCATATGAAAGACCTGACGACTGCAAGTTAGGTATGGACACAATGGCTTTCGCTTCAAGGTATAGAGTGGGAATTCTATATGGACGGAGATGGCGTGAAGGTAACGGATCGCCGCGATATGCTAATCACATAAAAAGGAAAGTCTGTGGTGGGTTGTAATTATTTAGAATAATGTATATCTTCCTGTGGTCGTCATCTCGACAGCTCAGTGAGTGTGTAGACTAAGCACCTGATACCTGTGGCGGGTATAGGGTAGGGGAAAGTCTTAGCAACGCCAATAAGCGATATTAGACACGCAGTTGAAGCCTAGCAATAGGCTATAACACATGGAAGATAGTGCGAGTAGCGGAAACCTGCGTGTATAGTATACAGAGCAATGAAGGATATTTTGATAAAAAGCCTAATGCCCGTGAAAGTAGTGAGTACTAATCTCATCTAGCCAAGGGAGTTTAACTCTGGGTTAAGAAGATTATGGGGTAGCTCCCCATATGAGGCTCTTAACTCTCTAGGGACAGGAGTTCACTTAATTATTAGCCTAATGTGAGAAGCATCAAAATTATTTCTTTATTAAAGAATACTTATTGATTATTATAAAAAATTATTATATAATATATATGTAATAAAGAAAAAGTATTACAAACAAAAATAGTCAAAAGATAGAAGAAGGAGAGTGGATTAAAAATGACTAAAAGAGAAATGTTTGAAGCAATTAAAAGAGTAGAAGGAGTTGCATCTAATGATGAAATGGTAGCATTCTTAGATAGACAAATTGAATTAGCATCTAAGAAAAGAATTGGTGAAACTAAAGTTCAAAAAGAAAATGCAGAAATCGTAGAAAAAATCTATGATTATATGGTAAATAAAGGAGAAGCAGTTACAATCGCTGAAATCCAAAAAGAATTTGATTTAACTTCAAATCAAAAAACATCTGCATTAGTTAAGAAATTAGTTGACGCAAACAGAGTTAACAGAACTAAAGATGGCAAATCTACAGTTTACACAGTAGTTGCTGAATAGTTAAGAACTAACTAATGAAGGAAGTAAAGGCAACTTTACTTCCTTATATTGTTTTTATGCAGGAAGGGTGAGATTTATGGCAAACACATTAAATTATGTAAATGGATTACAAGATTATTTAAGAAAAATTGGAGAAAATAAAATATATACTCCAGAAGAAGAACAAGAAATGTTCAAGAGAATGGCGGAAGGAGATCCTGCTGCCCGCCAACAAATAATAGAAAGAAACTTAAAATTAGTAGTTATGGTCGCAAAGAAATATAAAGGCTGGTCAGGATTATCATTTACTGACTTAATACAAGAAGGTAGCTTCGGTTTAATGGCGGCTGTTGATAGATTTGATTATACTCGTGGGTTTAAATTTTCTACATATGCAGTATATTGGATAAAACAAGCAATAACAAAAGCAATGGTTAATAAAGGTAGAGCAATTCGCTTACCAGCTCATATAGTTGATAAAATTAGCAAAGTTAAAAAAGCAGAAAGAGCATTAACATTAGAACTAGGTGAAGAACCTACTGATGCTGCTATTGCCGCACGTTTACAAATAACTGAACAAGAAGTTAAAGATGTTAAAGATATGAATTTAGTTGCTTTATCTCTTGATACGCCAGTAGGTGATGATGGAGATGACTGCGTAATGGATTTTATTGAAGATACAAAAACAGAACATCCAGACCATATAATAGATAATCTAGATTTGAAAGAGCAACTATATAAAGTAATGGATAGTTTAGACCCTCGTGAAAAAACTGTACTTATAAAAAGATATGGTTTAGAAGGAGAGCCTATGACTCTAGAAGAATTAGGAACTGAACTTAATCTATCTAGAGAACGCATAAGACAAATTGAAGAAAAGGCTTTGCGTAAAATGCGAAACCCTATAAGAAGTGAACAATTAAAAGTCTATATGGCGGATGCCGCATAGACTTTTTTTATATATGGCGGCAACAGATCAGCTGATCTCCGCCACATGATTTTTATTGATTTTTTTTAAAAAATTTGTTATAATATAATTGTAAAAATAAAAAATAAATAAAAAATTAAAGGAGTGATAATTATGTGGTATGTTTACAAAAAACTAATTTATGATGTAAAAGACTTTGATGGTGAAATAATACAAAAGAAAGGAACTTGGTTCTTTGTTGGGAACTATAACAGTTTAGATGCTGCTAAGGAAGTGCTAAAGCATGAAATATATTTAGATAACTGTGCTATTGATGCATGTAATTTAACTGATATTCCTCAATATAAAATAGAAAGCCATTTTGAATAGGGAAGGTGATTATAATGAAACGAGGGAAAATTATAGTAATAACAATAATAATTTATATTCTAGGTGTCTTAACACCATTTATATTAGGGTGGATAGGAAAGACCGCCCTTGAAGGTAGAGTAATTTATGAAATTACAATAGAAGCTCCATCTATAAATGTTAGACCTGATATAGATTTATCTAGTGATGTAATTATGCAAGTATATAAAGGTGAAACATTTAAAGTTGTTGAGTTCTATTCTGGAAATGCTTATGATTGGTATCGTATTATTTATGCAGATGGTAAATCTGGTTGGATTGCTAGTGGAAAACAAAATAGTTGGGTATCAATCAATGGGAAAGAATGTTAATAAGGGAAGGTGATTAGAATGTTTGATTATACATTAGAAAATGGAAAAGTAATTAGAATAAATGAAAAGGAAATCCAACACTATATGGATACATTACATTTAGATAGAGAAGATGCAATTCAAATTTATCTTGAAGATGAAGGATATGAAGTTAATGAAGAACAAGAAGAATTAACTAAAAAAGCAAAAGATAATAAGATAACTGCATCTATTCATAAGGCTGAAGGTCAAAAGAAAGAACGCAAGAAAATAGAAAGAAAACCAAATCCTGATAAAGAATTCTTAATTCAAATGTTAGCAACTGATTTAGGAGAATGCGATAATTGTAGCAATATAGTAGTTGAAAATGTCGGTAAGATTATAACATTTGAGTTCAATGGCAAGAAGTTCAAGTTAGACCTTGTAGAAACTAGAGTAAAGAAGAACTAAGCGAGGGTTGCCGCAATGAAGAAGATTATAAAGTGGTTGCTCTTAATATCAATAATGTTGTTTGCTCTTGTATTAGGATATATTAGTTTTGGATTGATACATCCTAGAATATGTACATATTATTATACTACTAAAGATGGAGAACATGGAACTGCTAAAGATTGCATTTATGTACAGGGTAGAGATGACTATTGCTATATAAATGTTAAGACTGCGGTGACCGTTGAAAGCTTTAATGAGGTTTGTAAGAGAAAATAGACTTAGGTTGAAAAACCTAGGTTTTTTATTGCATGAGCAGACATTTCCGCACTCTATATAAAGAAAGATAGCAATAAATTCAAATGGTGTTTTGGAAAGATGCGAAAAAAGTCGGAAAAAATATGCAAAATGAATTTGCAAATATGAAAAATTTTAGGTATAATATAATTATAATAAGAAAGAAGGGATATAATGACACAAGAAGAATTAGCAAAGAAGTATGGATATAGTGAAACTTCTGTCTATAAAAACTTCCCATCTGTTCAATATAATATTTTTAGAAAAACTGGAGTATGAATAGAAAAAATAGGTAAAGGTAAAAAAGCTGTTTATATAGAAAAAGTGAATAAAACTGAAGAAGAACAAATGAAAGAACTTAAGGAGTTTTTAGAAACTCATCCCGCAGTTAAAGAATACTTTGAAGGTATTGAAGGGTAGGTGCGGAGATGGAAGATAAAAGTATATTAATTATGTCTTCTTGGTTACATAATGATTATGTAGAATTAACTGAAGAAGAACAAAGAGAATTATTATGGGCTATATATAAATATAGTATGGGAGAAGAATATGAAATCCCTGAAACTATTAGAATGGCTAGAAGCAATTTTGGACAAATAGCTCCGCAAATAGATAAAATAAAAGCTAAGCATGAAAGAGATTCTGCTAGAGGCCAAGCATCTGCCGCATCTAAAGACAAAGATGGTAATAAAATAAAAGCAGACCAAAAAAGAGTTTGGCAAATAATGCAAAAGGAAAGCAATTTGGCAGAGGTACAAAGAATTATTTCTAGGGAAATGGGTTTACCTGAGGGGGTATTAGTTCCTAAAGGACAAATTTATGATGGGGAGGCTAGAACTCACATAAATGATGCGGGCTGGGGTCTTGATGGAGGAACTATAGAAAATTCCGGGGAAGCAAAAAAGAATTCCGGAAGTGTTTCTTTTAAATTCTAGAAAATTCCGGAATTTTTCCGGAAAAGTATGGAAAGTTCCGGAAAGAAATAAAATGATTATTTTGCTTAATAAAATTCCGGAAATTTCTGGAAAAAATCCGGAAAATTCTTGGATTCCTCCGGAAAAATTCTTCCGACAACTAATATAATATAAGACGGAAATTCTTTCCGGAAAACTTCGTTTCCCTTAAGAAAGAAATTCCGTTAGGGTGGACTTTCGTCCACCTCTGCTGGGCTAATGAGAAAGAAGGTATTAAGAATGGTATGTAGAAACAGCTATGTATTAATAGGCGTATTTGATATATATAAGAATAAAATTGTATATATAGATAGCTATCCTATAGATTGAGATGATCCAGATACATATAAAAATATAGATTATTATCAATTTGTTTTAGATATAATGCATGATAGTAAAAATCCTTATATGGAAGATTATATAAATAATTTTGACGGACATAATTATAAGATTGTTATATTTAAGAGATATAGCGATTGAGAGGAAGAGCTAAAAGATAGAACTATATTATGTAATATGCTTTTACCTATGTATAATATGCATAAGATATATTATAATAAAAAGGGCGAGATGCAGATAGATTGAGATCCAATTAATTTTAGTGAAGTATATTATAAAGCGGAATAGTGTTTGTGCAGTAAATAGTAATTTGATAAAAATAGTAATTTGATAAAAATAGTAATTTGATAATTGTGTGGTGCCACCGACCGCGATCTACACCACTATTAATTTCAAATAACGATTAACGGATCACCGCATATAAAAAATTAACTTCACAAAATAAAGAGAGATTTGACATCTCTCTTTTTCTTTTTTCTATTGTCTAATATAATAAATTCAATCCCAAATTGCTTGACTATTGCCTTCATGAATATTTTATCGTCTCTAAAAAAATGTTAACTCTCCTGCCAAATTTTTAATAGTTGACAAATTAAATAAAATATAATATAATTATAATGGGAGAGTATTATTATTATAGGTTCGGTTCCCGCCCTTTACTTCTTACTATTGTTATTATATATTATATATATTATACTATATATTTTTACTATTGTCAATAGGCTATTGCTGACGCAGTAAAAGAAACATGCGGGAAGCCGGTCAGTCGCTCCTTAAAAATGCGTTTTTTTTAATTATACCATAAAATTTTTATTTTGTCAAGCTGCCGCCTTCATTCTGGGAATTGATCACCCATCGCCGCTTTCCATATATCCTTTACTCTTGTCTAGAAGTGGCAAAGGAAGCCGGATAAGGATAAGCGGTCGGGAGCCGCCCGTTCGCTTATTTCAGGAAGCATATAGGTTCATGCGACTGAGACACTTTCAACCTGAAAATTTGCCATATGGATCGCGGTCGACTTTACGGAACTCTCACGGCCATATAGGAAGGATTGCGGTCGCTGCTGCATTACGGGAAAATAAAAAAAGTGTAAAATTTGTGTAAAGTTGATGAAAAAATATCAAAAAGTGTTGACTTTGTGTAAATTCGGCGCATGTTGACCATGGTCGCGCCGCCATTTTACCACATTTTATTATATTTTGTCAAGTATTTTTTTAATTTTTTACACAAAAAAAGAAAAATTTTACATTTTTCTTTTATTTTATGCACATTTCCGCCACAAAGTCAAGAAAAAAGAGTTATTTTTCTTCTTTTTTTACTCTTTTTTCTACTAAGTCAAGTTTAAAGTCTTTATTATCTACTTTAAAAGTGATAATCTTGCCAACATTTTCAATAACTATATCAGTAGCAACTTCTTCAAGTGCTTTTGAAACTAGTTTTATAATGTTTTCTTTTGTTGGGTTTGGTTTTCTCTCTCTTGTAGATTTTTTCCTTTCAGTGCTTGACTTTGCATTTTCTTTTGGTTTGTTTGCTTTTGCTTGCTTATCAAGTTCTTCAAGTTCTTCATTTACAAGATAATCTCTATCTTCCAACCACATTTCAAGACTTTCAAACTCGCTTATGTCTAGGTTTTTCATTGAGTTTTCAATTTCTTCAACCTTTACAAAATATTTTTTACCATTTTCCATAGTAATTAAATATTTATCTTTTTCTAGTACGTAGTCCCAATTCATAATATCACTCCTTTAACTATAATAATTATACCACTTTAAACTTTTATTTGCAACTATTTTTTTTAATTTTTATATAAGATTTGAGAGAGGGAGCATTTGCTCCATCTCTTATCTTAATTTGAAATAAGTGTTTTTCTTATCAACAACTCTTTCAACTTTTTCTTCTTTAACAAGTTGAGTTAATAAAGAAGATATTTTTTGATTTGATAAATCTTTTAATTTATCATTTTTTGCTTGAATTTCAGCAATTCTAGCAGGTGTATCAGTTAATACTGATAAGATAATGTCTTTAATTTCAACATTTTCTTTTTGAGTTTTAGTAGCAACTTTATTAGATGCTTTCTTATCTAACAACTCGATTTCGTGTTTTGCATATTCTACTACCATAGTGTCAGTAGCATATGTTGAGATGATATGATTTAATACATCTCTTTTAGTATTTTTCTTGTCTGCCATAATAATCACTCTCCATTTCTCTATTGGCAATTTAATTATATCATAAATAAGTAATCAAGTCAATATTTTTTTTAACTTTTTTTAAGTTTTTTTATTTCTAACTTTTTACTCTTTCCTTATTTACATTATAATTATAACATTTATTAGTAATAAAAGCAAGTATTTTTTTAACTTTTTTTAAATTATTTTTTTAAGTTTATTTCTTCCTTTCCTTTATTACATTATAATTATAACAAATATTTAAAAAGTAGTCAATAAAAAAATGCAATTTTACAAAAAAATTTTTTTATGTAAAGTTTACATCAACGCCGCCGGGTGTGTCGTGTAAAGTTGACAGATCAGTTTACATCAGGTTGACACTATTTTTAGGAATGTAAAGTTTATGTAAAGTGATCACTTTTCTCTTGACAAAATCTCAAAAGTATGGTATAATAAAAATTTCGGCCCTGGATCAATGCAGCGCATGTGATCGGGCCGTCAAAAAAGTGTAAATAAAAAAGTGCTATTTAGCACTTTTACTCTTGAGTAAGTTTAGCAAGTTGCTTTTTAAGATTTAATAATGTTTGTTCAGCATTAAAAATATCTTTTTTTAGTTCAGCAATTTTAGGGTTTTCAATTATATTGCCAGGTCCTATTATAATAGTTTCTTCATGGCAATCTTCATAACCATCATAAAATTTAATAACAATTTGATTTTCTAATTGACCTTTGATAGAATAAGTAACCCATCCATCAGTAATATCATTTATTAAATCTAAAGCAGTAAGTAATTGTTCTTTTGTAATATTTTTCATTTTTATCATTCCTTTCTTTATTACATTATAATTATATTATTTATTATTTAACTTGTCAATAAGAAAATGCGCGCGGGCGCCGGTTAATTTTACTTTTAGGGAGGTCAATTTTTCTTTAACCGGCACCGCCGCTAATCTAAAGAGCCTAATTGAATAACATTTATAACTTGGCGACTATCATTTTGTACTTGCATAATTGCATCGCCTATTGTATCAGCGCAAACTATTTTGCTATAAAAATGAGAACTACCATTAAAATTGTTGTTAACAACATAAACAACTAAATATCTTTTCATAGTATCAACTCCTTACATTATAAGTATATCATTTTTACTATTGTTTGTCAACTAGTTATTGACTAAAAATCAATAACTAGTTTTCTACAACCGAACTTTTCTTTTAAAAGTTCATAAAGACATTTAAAAGTCATGTTGCGACTAACATTATCAAGAATAATAATGTAATCTTCAGTAAAAACCTTTCTATCAGTAGTATTTTTAACACTTACTGAATAAGTACCATTGAAATTACTTTGTAAGAACATTTCCATAATTATCACTCCTTATCTCTTACATTATTATTATCTCATACTATTGAATTAAAGTCAACTCTTTTTGTATCTTTTTTTGAATTTTTTTTAACAATACAACTTTAACATCAAACTCTACATCTTTATCAATGCACCAGTCAACAAATATTTGTTCCCAAAACTCTAAATTAGTCATTTTTATCACTCCTTTTTTATTACAATTTAATTATACTAAATAATTAAATAAAAGTCAACAAAAATTGCTAAGATTTTTTACTTTACGAACATTTTATCGTAAAAGTAATAAAGTGCTAAAATTGTGCTAAAATTTTAACTCCTAGTTTAGCAAAAGAAAAATGAGAGAGTTTAATTTTGGGAAATAAATGTGGATGCGGCAACGCGTCCAGGTGTATCAAAAAATTTGGAAGTGTAAAGTTATTGTAAAATGCGGCGCCAAGTGAATGTAATGAACGATCACGCGCCGCGCAACGTTTCCTGGTGTATCACATTTAAACAATAAAAAAACCAGCGCTTAGGTCGCCAGTCTTTTTCTACCTTGTTTACTTACCCTAACAAACAAGCGCTACAAAATGTCGCTTAAAAGGTGCAGACTCTTTAGTTAAAGGCCTTGAGGTTTTATAAGATTTGCGCTATCTTTACCCTGTACCAGTGTCAATGCTTCTGCCGCATAGCGGACGTTTGGAGCCGCCAGTCCCTTAGAGAATGTCCTAAGTTCCCTAATCAATACCCTTAACTAATTTACAATAAAGTGTCAAGGGTATTGATTAAGGAACTAAGTTCCTTAATCATTTAGTTTAAAATATGCTTTTTTCTTAACATATTCTTTAACTAAGATTTCGCTATTGACTAATTGAGTTAATAGTGAACTAATCTTTTGATTAGATAACTTGCCTAACTCTTCATTAGCGCTTTGGATTTCAGGAATATTAGATAACTTACCTAAAGTTCCTAAAGTTTGAATGATAGTATTTTTAATACTTTCATTTTCAACTTGATTTTTTGATTTTGTGTCACTTGATTTTTTCTTATCTAGCAACTCAATTTCATGTTTTGCGAATTCTACTAAATCAGTTCTACCAATTTCAGTAGCGATTTTGATAATTTCATTAAAATTATCTTTTTTTGTAATTTTCTTTTCCATACTTATCACTCTCCTTATTCTAATGGACTTTTCTTAATTACATTATAATTATAACAAATTATTTAAAACTTGTCAATAATTATTTTTTATTTTTGTAATAATTTGGTACCCTGTTTCCTATCTCTAGGAAGCGTCTATTTCAAGAGCATTCTAGGTTTTTATGGTTTTAGTGGGACTTACAGGAGACCTTCTAGCGACTTACGAACTCGGCGCAACTTCCTTGCCTAACCTTTATTACATTTTAATTATATCAAAGAACTATTTAAATGTCAACTTTTTTTTTAACATTTTTTTATTTTTTTCTAGAACAATTAAGCGTACTTAATTGCTCTAGGGTTGGCATTTTTGCCGTGTAGTTTTTTGTTTGTTTTACCTTTTCTTATAAGGTTTGCTGCTGTTCTCATAAATTGAGCAGCATTTTTGTCAACTACAACTTTCTTTACTGAAACTTTTCTTTTTGCCATAATTATCACTCCTTTTCTTATTTACATATTAATTATAACATTTATAATTTAGAAAGTCAACACTTTTTTTAATTTTTTTTAAATTATTTTTTTAAGTGTCTATCTCTCCTCCTTACATTATAATTATACCATACCCACAAAAAAAGTCAACAAAAAATTACACTTTTTAAAAAATTTTTTGTCAACGCCGCCAGGTGTGTCGGATCAGGATCATTTTGGGAGTGTCAAATGCATGTAAACCGATCATTTTTCTATTGACAAATCTTTAAAAAGGTGGTATAATAAAATTTTCGGCCAGCACCGACCGTGCGCCCGCCGCCAAATTGTCAACCTATTGTAAATAAAAAAGTGTCTAATTGACACTTTATCCCCAAATTCCACAGACAAATCCATGACCAAATACATAACCACAATGTAGACCACCACCTGAAGAATGAGTTTTTTCTTTTTTTTCTTCTACGGGTTGGCGTATTTGATTACAATAATCATATTTGCTATAATTTGATGTTGAGCAGTTATATGCTATCGCACAAAATTTATACATGGAGAAAACTATAAGAATTATTAAAGGTAATGCTAAAATATTTTCAATAACCTCTTCCCAATCCATAATTATCACCTTTCCTTTATTACATTATAATTATAACAAATTGCTTTTTGATTGTCAATAGTTGAAAGAAGATTTTTTTTAATCTTCTTCCATGCCTTTTGTGAATGTGTCGAACCAATCATTAGCATACTCAACAAAAACTTTTTTCATTTCTTGAGGGTCTAAATTATATTCTTGTGCGTACCAAAGTATGTATTCTACGCATTTATCGAATACTACCTCAACATCTCTTTTAAAGTCTTCCATTTAAATCACTCTCTCTTTCTTTTACATTATAAGTATACCAAAGTGTTGGCTATTTGTCAACACTTTTTTCTTCATATTCTATGAAACTTTTATACATTGCTTTTACCTCTTGAGGTAGAAGTAAGCGACCATAGAAACATTCAAGTATAAAGTAAAAGTCATTATGTCTTAATAATTTTTTAATTAGAAATCTTCTCATTTTTTATCACTCCTTATCTCTTACATTATAATTATAGCATTTATTAGGTTAGTTGTCAACTACAACCAACCTAATTCTTCAAGTTTTTCACTTATTGCTTGAAATAATTTCATGTCAATACTATAATTACTATAAAATTTTTTATTCATAAAATCAAATGTAATTCTTTCACAAAATGGAATTCCACCTTGTCGATAAATGTATCTCCAAAATTCGCAACCAAATTCTCCATGGTCTTGTCTTTTAAATCCTAATTCTTCTAATGTCATAATTATCAACTCTCTTTCTCTTACATTTTAATTATACCATAATTAGAAAAAAAGTCAACATTTTTTTACATTTTTTTAATTCTAGGATGCGGCAACGCAGCCTCGTGTGTCAAGATCCGCACTGTAAAATCTTGACATGTCAACTCTATGTAAACTCGGGCCGCAGCGAAATGAAATGAGCGAAACCGGCCCGCCGCACAAAAAAGAAATGTAAAGTTTACATTTCTTTATATTTATTATTAGTGATTTCATCATAGCAATTCATACATAAAATTTCTAGGTCTTTGTTTTCTTCATTGAACCAAAAGCAATTATGTTTTAAATCATAAACTTGTATACACCACGCATTATCATCAAATGCTATTGATAAGTCTATCTCAATTCCGCTATCTTTCAATTCATTTACATAATCAATTAGTTAATTAATTTCTTCCATAATTATCACTCCTTATCTCTTACATTATAAGTATATCAAATTATAAAATAATTGTCAATAGTTTGAAGAAGATTTTTTTAATCTTCTTCAATTACTTGACTGAAGTCCCTCCAAGTTGGAGCAGTGTTAAGATTAACCATTGTATTTCCTAACATTTCAAGAGATTTTTCAAAAATAGCAATTTCAATATCTATATCTTCAAGAGCAGTATGTGCTTCTTGAAAATTAGGGTTTTGAATAATGTAAGAATAAATTGCTTGTGCAGTAGTTCTAACTCTACCACTATTAGTTATAAAGCAACTTTCTTTCATTGAGTTCATTATGTCTTTATTTTTAATACAATAATCAACATAATCTTTACTGAATGTTATTACTTTTGATAATTCCATAGTATCAAGTAAATCAAGATTTTCAAAAGCATCATTAACTCCAAAATCTTCGCTTAATCTTGCATTTGCAGTTTTATCAAAATTGCCATTATGTGCAACCATAATTTTAATATTATATCTTGAAATGACTTTTGCTAAATCTTGCATTATATCATTTACACTACAAGTTTTATATCTTTTATCATTTTCAAGTTTTTCAAAATAATTTGGATATTTAGTAGCACTAAATGTTGATAACATTATGTACTTATTATTAAAGAATTTTCTAACTAAATAACTTTTTTCTCTAACAACTTTATGTTGTTGTAAGTCATAGACTTTTGTACCAATTTCAAATGGTAGTACACTTTCTTTAACATTTACTGTTCCTATTGTTTCAGTATCAATAAATAGTAAATATCTTTGTTGTTTTAAATCAATTTTTTTAATCATTATATTTTCACTCTTTCCTTTTCTTTATTACATTATAATTATAACTCTATTATGTGATGAAGTCAATACTTTTTTACATAAAGATTAAGATTTTTTAATCTTAACCTTTATGTTGAATAGTGATTTCAATATCACTATCTTCAAAAGTATCTTTGAACTTGTTAGCAAGTTCTTCTTCAGTAGAATAATCTACCGCTAGAAATTGCATTAAGTCGCTTTCACTAATGTAATCATACATAGTGTCGCACTCAAATGTAATTATAGCAGTTTCAGTTTCTACTGAAATATCAGTGATGTAAGAACTACCATAGTCGCAAGTTTCGCAACCTTCAATGTATTCGCCTTGATTATAGTTTACTTTAATAATTTTCATAATATTACCTCTTTCCTTTATTACAATTTAATTATATCATTTATAATAAATGTTGTCAATACTTTTTTTAATTTTTTAACTTTTTTATTCTATCCTAGCAAGGAGTAATTGATAGGATAGAATAGTTTGCATTATGCAAAACAAAGTTTTTTGCATAACTCTTAGCAGTGCTAAGTTTCTTAGCAACTAAGATAGATACTAAAACTTTATTTGAAGTTTTATCTAAATATTGTATTTCAAACATTTTAATCACCTTTCCTTTATTACATTATTATTATAACATTATTTAGTGTTGTTTGTCAACACTTTTTTTATTTATTTTTTACTATTTCAATACCAGCAATTATTCCAAGCACAAATGGTAATAAAAACATTATTAAACCAATTATTATTCCAACCATTGAAATCACTCTCTTTCTTTATTACATTTTAATTATACCAAATTAAGAGTAGTAAGTCAACAAAAAATGCAAAATTTTTAAAAAAATTTTTATCAACGCCTCCTGGTGTGTCAATGTAAAGGATCTGTAAAGTGCGATGTTAAGCAATTTTGGGAAGTGTCAAGTAAGTGTCAACAGATCAGTTTTGGTTGACAAAAACTGGACAGTAAAGTCTATGTAAAATTGCGGCGCTTGGCAGTTGTAATGACCGTAGCCGCGCCGCCAAAAAAGTCAAGTACTTTACAGTGTATTTACACTTGTACTTGACATTTGAGTTAGTCAACCATTTTAGGTTGACTAGTCTTCATTTAATGTTTTGTCTATTGCTTTCTCAATAGTAATTTGATAATCGCAATCAGTACCAATTAAGTAAAGACCTTCAAGTTGTGCTTGAATAAGGTGAGCAGTCATGCTATCTTCAGCGAATGCTCTAACAACAACTTCCTTAGTAGATTTTTGAATTGCTTGAATAATGTAAATCATAATTTAACCTCTTTCCTTTATTACATTTTAATTATAACTCTAATAGGGTTTAATGTCAATAGGTAAATGAAGAAAACTTTTAATTTTCTTCATTTACTATTCTTGAGTATTTAAGAAGAACTCTAGTGTTTAATGCTTCAATAGCAACTAAACCAAGTAGAACTAAATCATTTACTTGACTAGTAGCACTGGCAACTAGTACTGGAATAGCAACCTCAATAATAATCAATACTCTTTCAACATTTCTTTTTAATCTCATTTAAATCAACCTCTTTCTTTCTTTATCTTACATTATTATTATAAATCTTTTTCTAATAGAAGTCAATAGTTTTTTAGAAAAAATTGAGGTTTACATTTTGCGGTGTAAAGACAATGCGGAAATGCCGCTTGAACATTTGTTCGGTCTAGATGAGAGATGCGTGGACCGACTGCCGCCGCATTTTCTTTTTTACCTTTTGCTCTTGTTTCTTAATTATTCCCAAAAAACCTGATTATCTTTTACTATCATTTTTTTAGTGTTTTATTTCTCTTTATTTCTTTACTATTGTATTTAATTATTTATTATTCTTTTTATTTTAAACTAAAAATAGTTTAATTATTATTATTATTCTATTGTTTTATCATTATTTATTATTAAACAAAAGAGAAAAACTCTTTTGCTCAGTCTTGATTATTTTGATAATAAGTTTTTAATAAGTTATAAAATTTTATTTTGCTAACAATTTTACCTTGCCAAAAATAAACTTTATTGCCTTTGTTTGGTATTGCAATTAAACCAAGATTATTAGCATAATCTTCAAAAGCACTTTTAATACCTGTTGCTCTAAATAATTCTCTTACTAATTCTTTATTGTATTTCATAGTAAACATCTCTCTTTCCTTTATTACACTTTAATTATAACTCTAATAGAATTTAATGTCAATAGATAAATAGAAAAAATTAAAAGTTTCTTTATTTACTATTGTTGCATTAAGTGAAGATTATTGATAATCTTCACTTTGCCATTCAACATTGAACTCAATTCCTTCAATTTTGAAATCAATTTCATTAGTGTAATCAATTGAATAATCCCAATTGAACATTGACCAAAGTGCCTTATCATTAATTGCTTTAATGTTGCCTTTTCTATCAATATCTTTAACTAGAATAATGTAATGATGTTCATTAACTTTAATAAGTTTAATTCCTTTACATTTTTTAATTGCCTTTTCTACATTTTGAATAACTGTCATAATTAACATCTCTCTTTCTTTATTACACTTTAATTATAACAAATAATGGGTAGCAAGTCAACACTTTTTTAATATTTTTTAAAAACTTTTAAGTCAACGCCTCCTGGTGTGTCAAAGTCTTTTATTAACAATAGTAAGAAATAAAAGTGTAAAGTAAATGTAAAGTGATCGATGTCAACTATTTTAGGAAAAATGTAAAGTAAGTGTAAACCAAGATTTTGCTTGACAAAAACTTGACATGTAAAGTTTACACATTAATTCGGCTCGTCATGATTGTCGCCGAGCCTGCGTTTTAATAGACGCTAAGGAATCTCTTAGCCCGCTACCGAACGTACTTTTTTACTACTGGGTAGGGGTACTATTTTGGGAAAAAATTTTTTTGAATTTGATATTTGAGTTTTGCCTCGACATAATTGTCTCAAAAAGTTTTTTTAAATCGAAAATACGAACTATAGTTTTGCCGGAGTTGTTCTTTCAAACACTCTTTACTTCGACACAACAGACTCAAAAAGTTTTTTTAATTTCAAATCATGGTTTTGCCGGAGTTGTCTTTTTAATTCGAAAATATGATATTTCATTTCCAAAAAACCCATGCGCAATAGCTAACTCAATTACGGATTACGCCAATATCTTTTAACTTTTACTTTCGCTCTATTATATTCTTTCCAACAGTATAATCCATCTCTCTCTCCTCTGCATACAACAGCGACACCTATATCGCCTTTTTCTGTCTCAAAAAAATATTTAGCATCTTTATACCATCCATACAATGCGGCAACCATAATCATTACCCCTATGGCGGCCAATACACACCCTGCCGCATAAACCTTCTTCTTGTTATTCATCCACCAAATTTTCCACACGATACAACCCTCCTTTGGGCAAAGTTTTCTTTTTATTTATTTTTCTTATATATTTATATTATATAAAAATTTTTTGTCAAAATCAATTAATCATCTTAAATCAAGATTGACAAACGTAAAATTTTAGTCTATAATATATTTAAGATAACATAAAAGGAGGTTTACTAATGGAATCAACAATAAAATTAGACTACACTTTAAAGACACCTGAAGAAAGAAAAAAACTTGTTGAAGAAATAGTAAAAAACATCTCTCCTAATCAATTAACTGAAAGATATATTGAAACTTTATCAAATTATATAATATTTGCAATGGATAAACAAGAAAAAAAGAAAAAAGAAATATTAACAGATAATAGAATGATTACAATAAATAAAAGAGAAACATCTTATCAAGGATTGGCTAGTAAATTTGAAAATGGAGAAGATGGTATTTATAACATAACAATTGAAAATGATAAAAATGTTCTATTAACTCCAAAAATAGGTATTTCCTCTAAAGATGTTGCGGAAATCCCTGCTCTTGGCGACCTTAGGGAGGCTATTGAAGTAGTCAAAGGCCAAGTTGATAAAGCAACAGGTAAGAGAAAATATTCATTAAAAAAACAATTAATAGATATGTGTAAAGAGCAATATGCAATTAAAAATGATGTAAAACAAATTATGTTTATTTCTCAAACAGCTAAGACTTTTGCGCGCGGAGATTTTAGAGAAGACATAACAATAGATGAAAATGGTATGCCTCAAAGTAACGGACTTTGCTCTTTCTTTAATCCTAAACATATTTCCGCACTTTTATGCAATTATAGTGCATTAAAAGAAGAAAGCGAAGGTAAATTTGAAGGAGATTGTTATTACATGATGTTAGATTTAGAAAATCTAGTAGACGATGTATTAAAAGATGACTATCCTTTATATTATGACCTATTAATTTATAAAATTGATGGTAGAAGTAATGCGGAAATCCAATTATTATTACAATTAAAATACGGAATTAAACATTCTGTTGAATATATTAGTTCATTATGGAGAAATAAAATTCCTAAATTAGTTGCGGAAGGAGCCGCAAAAAACTACTTGAACTGGTACTATACCACTCAAGAGAAAGGTCATTGGAAAAGATGTTCTCGTTGTGGACAAGTTAAGTTAGCTCATAATTTATACTTCTCAAAAAATAAAACTTCAAAAGATGGTTTTTATAGTATTTGTAAAGAATGCAGAAACAAAAAGAATAAAGAAGATAAAATAGTAAAGGAGGGCTAGTTATATGAATGAGAAAGAAAAATATTATTGCTCTAAATGCGGAAAGACAATGGATGAAAATTCTTTCTTTACTTATAAAGATGGTACTAAAACAGAATTATGTAAAAAATGTTTAACAATGCATATTGATAATTTTGATGAAAGTACATACCTTTGACTATTAGAAAAAATGGATGTACCTTATGTTCCAGAAGAATGGAATACATTAAGAGATAGAATTTATGAAAAAGATCCGACTAAATTAACTAGTCAATCTGTATTCGGTAGATATTTATCTAAAATGAAATTAAAACAGTGGCGCGCCTATGGCTGAGCTGATACTGAAAAATTACAACAAGAGTATCAAGAGAAGGCGGAAATGCATGCTAAAGAAGTTGCAGAGCGCGAAGCAGAAGCCAAAGAACGCTATGAAAATGGAGAAATTTCAGAAGCTGAATATAAAACTTTAATTCAGACTGAGACTAAGCATAGAGAAACTCCAATTCAAGCGGTTCCGCAATCACCTTATGCTATTGGACAGACACCAATAACACCGGGTTCAATTCCTATGAATGAACAAATGTATATGTCTGAAGATGATATGATAGATACTGCGGCTGATTTGACAGAAGATGATAAAATTTACTTAGCGATGAAATGAGGAAGGTTATATAAGCCAACTGAATGGGTTGCACTAGAAAAAACTTATACAGAAATGACTGAGTCTTTTGATATTCAAGATGCGGATACAATAAATACACTAATTTTAATATGTAAAACAAATCTAAAAATGAATCAATCTCTTGATATTGGAGATGTAGATGGTTTTCAAAAATTATCAAAAGTATCTGATAGCTTAAGAAAATCAGCTAAATTAACTGCAGCGCAAAATAAAGAAGATAAAAATGACTTTGTTGATAGCGTCGGAGAATTAGTAGCCATGTGTGAAAGAGAAGGATTTATTCCTAGATATGCAACAGATATTCCTCAAGATAAAGTAGATTTAACTTTAAAAGATATGAATGATTATCTTCATAAACTTGTTACTCAAGATTTAGGTTTTGGTCAACAAATTGAAGATGCATTAAAGAAAATCCAAATTCAAAAAGAAATGAATGAGGCGGAAGCTGCGGCTAATGATGGTGAAGCACCTTTACTTGAAGATGAAGACTATGCCGCATTCTTAGAAGAAATGGAAGCTCAAAAAGACGCTGACTTAGATATTACTATTGAAGAGCAGGATGGTGAGGCCTAATGGCATTAGCTGATTTGATGGAAATGTCTAAAAGCAAAACATTTCAAAAAGTTGGAATATCTGAAGAAAGAATAAAAGATAATTTACCAATTATCAGAGAATATGTTTCCTTTTGAAGAGAATATCCTGATATGTTCGTAGAGTTCTTATGTGGCTCTAATCCAGAAAATTTCAGTTTATTCTTTTATCAAAGGGTATTTTTAAGGGCGGTAATGCGTCATAGATATGCTTATGCTACATTTCCTCGTGCCTATTCAAAATCATTTTTATCAGTATTAATTTTAATGCTTAGATGCGTATTATTCCCTGGTGCACACTTATTTGTTACTACAGGTGGTAAGGAACAAGCTGCAGGAATCGCTAGAGAAAAGGCGGAAGAGCTATGTAAATTAATTCCTGGATTAAAAAATGAGATCGATTGAACAAGAGGTGCAACAAAAGCCTCTAAAAATATGGTTGAGTATATTTTTAAGAATGGTAGTAAATTAGATATTATGGCTGCTCAACAAAGTTCTCGTGGTAAACGTGCCACAGGTGGTTTAATGGAAGAGTGTATCTTAATAGACCAAACATTACTAAATGAAGTTATTATTCCTACAATGAACGTAGACCGAAGATTAGCAGATGGTAGTAGAATTGAAGATGAAGTAGTTAATAAAAGTCAAATCTATGTAACAACAGCTGGTTGGAAAAATAGTTTTGCTTATGAAAAATTAATTCAAATTCTTATTCAACAAATTATTGAACCTGCGGAAGCGGTCGTTCTAGGAGGAACTTGACGAGTTCCAGTAATGGAAAAGCTACTTAAGAAATCTTTTATTGAAGAACTAAAGCTAGATGGAACTTATAATGATAGTTCATTCGCTCGTGAATATGAATCTGAATGGTCAGGAGATGCAGAAAATGCTTACTTCTCCGCGGAAAAATTTGATAAACATAGAGTTTTATTACAACCTGAATATGAATTTAGCGGAAGAAGTAGTAAAAGTGCTTATTATGTACTTGGAGTCGACGTTGGTAGATTTAAATGTACTACTGAAGTTTGTATTTTTAAGGTAACTCCGCAAGTTCAAGGCGCTGCATTGAAGACTCTTGTAAACTTATATTCTTATGAAGCTGAAGATTTTGAACAACAAGCAATTAATATTAAAAAGTTGTATTATAAATATAAAGCTCAACAAGTTGCTATTGATGCGAATGGGTTAGGAGCAGGATTAATAGATTTTATGACTAAAGGTCAAATGGATCCTGAAACTGGTGAGGAATTACCACCATTTGGAGTTTCAGGTGGAACATCTGAAGATGCTATTGAACCTTATAAAAAGATAAAAGGTCCTGGGGTTGAAGAAGATGCTATGTATTTAATTAAAGCAAATACTCCAATAAATACAGAGGCTCACAGTTATGTTCAAACTCAATTATTCAGTGGCAAAATTAAGTTTTTAATAGATGAAGGACAAGCAAAAGTAAAATTAATGTCTACAAAAGTAGGACAAGCCAAAAGTGGAGAGGAACGTTCAGAATATCTAATGCCATTTACTTTAACAACTATTTTAAGAGAACAAATGCTTAATTTAGTAGAAGAAAATGAAGGCGTTAATATTATTCTTAAACAATCAAATAGAAGTATTCCAAAAGATAAATTCTCTGCTTTTGAATATGGACTTTATTATATTAAACAAGAAGAAGACAGAAAGAAAAAGAGAAAGAAGAGAAATATTGCGGATATGATGTTTTTCACAAACAAATAAATGCTGGGCAAATTATAGTCATGTATTTAAGAAGTTTTTTATAATTCAATAGGAAACATGTGAATGGGACTACAGTATATTAGCATATCCGTATATTCTCCAGTTAGGAGGTAATAAGATGCGTGCAAGTCGTGGAGAAATTAAGATAGAAGAAATTTTACAAGCTTCTGGTCTTACTTTTGAAGAAGAGTATTCTTTTTCAGATTTATATAGTTCTAATGGCAGACCTCTAAGATTTGATTTTGCGGTATTTGATGATGATAACAATTTAATGTTTCTTATTGAATACCAAGGAATTCAACATTATGTTGCTAAAAGTAAATTTGGCGGCAATAGTGGTTTAAAAAAGCAACAATATAATGATTTAATGAAAAGAGAATATTGCAGAAAACATAATTTAATTTTAATTGCAATTCCCTATACTGATGAGAGTTTAATTAATTACGATTATATTATGAATGCTTATTATGCTCTTGGTGGAATTTAATTATAATATACTGAAAAAAGCAAAGGAAGGTGTCTATAAATGTTAAACAATAGAATGCAAGAAATTAAGAAAAAAGGATTTCAAATGGCTTCTAATGACACCAGAGATCCATATGAAAACTATGTTCCAATTGATTTTAATAAAATAAAAGTTGGATTACAAACTTTACAAGATGCGACTTTGGATGATATCTCTCCTTTAAAGAGAGTAGATCCTAGACTTTGTGATAAAAAGACTCTTCAAAGAGCTATCGCACAAAACGATCTAGACTATATGAGAGATGTCTCTAATTTCTTTTATAGAGTTAGCGGAATTTACCAAAGATTAGTAAAATATCTTGCTTATATGTATAGATATGATTGGATGGTTACGCCTTATATTGGCAATGCATTAGAAGAAAATGAAAAAAATAAAAACAAAATTTTGGTTGATTTTGATAAAATATTACAATATTTTGATAACTTTGGAGTAAAAGAATTTTTTGGAGATGCAGCACTTAAAGTTTTAAGAAATGGTTGTTATTATGGATATATCATTGATGAAGGAAGTACAGCTCAAATTCAAGAGCTACCTGTTAAATATTGTCGTTCAAGATTTAAAGTCAATGGTAGACCTGCGGTAGAATTTAATATGAAATACTTTGATGATGCATTTAAAGATGCAAAACAAAAAGTAAAAATGTTAAATTTATTCCCTGACGAATTTAAAAAAGGTTATATCTTATTTAAAGAAGGAAAATTAGTTCCTGATTTCCAAGGGGATACTTCAGGATGGTATTTATTAGATGTTAAAAATACTATCAAATTTAATATGAATGGGGAAGATTTCCCAGCTCTTATTGCGGTAATCCCTGCTATTATAGATTTAGACGCCGCACAAGAGTTAGATAGAAAGAAAATGGCTCAGAAATTATTAAAAATAATTATTCAAAAAATGCCAGTGGATAAAAATGGGGATTTGGTATTTGATGTTGAAGAAGCTCAACAATTACATAATAATGCAGTTAATATGTTGGGTAAAGCAATAGGTATAGATGTATTAACGACTTTTGCGGATGTAGAGGTTGCGGATATGGCTGATAAAAATACTACTACTAGTGTTGATGACCTAGAAAAAGTAGAAAGAACTGTCTTTAATGAGGCTGGTGTATCGCAAATGCAATTTAATACTGATGGTAATATTGCTTTAGAAAAATCAATATTAAATGATGAAGCATCAATGTATAATTTATTATTACAATTTGAGAATTTCTTAAATTATTTACTTAATAAATTTAATACAAAGCCTAAAAAGATTTACTATAGAATGCAATTATTAACAACAACTATTTATAATTATAAAGAGTTAGCTAAATTATATAAAGAACAAATGCAACTTGGTTATAGTAAGTTGTTATCACAAATTGCTCTTGGCCAAGCACAAAGTGCAATTATGGCAAATGTATACTTTGAAAATGACTTCTTAGATTTAGTTAATCTATTTATTCCACCAATGATGTCTAGTACAATGAATTCAGATGTGCTTAATAGAGTTAACAGTCAATCAAAAGAAGCAAAAAGTAGCGGAAATGGCTCAGATGGAGCTGGAAGACCTACAAATGAATCTAAAGGTGAAGAAGTTACTGAGAAAACTATTCAAAATAAAGAATCTCAGGCTTAGGACAAAACTTTAAAATATAATAAAACAAAAAGTAATATAATTATAGTTAGAGGAGGGAAATACTATGATGCATCAATCAATTGCAACAATTAGTTCTCCTGAATTTATAAACCTTCAACCTTTAGATATTAACCCTTTAATGTCTAAATGTGAAATAAAGGTTTTATATGTAGGAGAAAATAGAAATCATAGTTACATTACTAAAGAGGTTGCCGCAGATATGGCAAAAACTCTTAGAGGAGCTCCTATTGTTGGATACTATAAAGAAGAAAAGGAAGATTTTGCAGATCATGGCGAACAAGTAGTTTTTGATGATGAAGGTATCAAATTTAACTGCTTAACTAAGCCTTATGGATTTGTTGCTCCTGATGCTCAAGTATGGTTCCAAGAGTTTGAAGATACTGATGATTTTGGAAACAAAATTAAAAGAGAATATCTAATGACTACAGGATATTTATGGACAGGTCAATACGAAGAAGCTAAACGTGTTCTTGAAAAAGGAAATAATCAATCTATGGAATTAGATGAAGCAAGTTTAGATGGACATTGGTCAACAAATGTTAATAATGGTATGGACTTTTTCATAATCAATGACGCAATATTTTCTAAATTATGTATCTTAGGAGAAGATGTTGAACCTTGCTTCGAAGGTGCAAGTGTTACAGCACCAAAAGTAAGTTCGTCATTCAGTAAAGTAGATAATGATTTCAAACAAACATTATATACTATGATGCAAGATTTAAAATTTGCATTAGAAGGAGGAAAAAACATGGAAATGGAAAATAAAGAAGTTATCGAAGAAACTATCGTTGAACCTGAAGCTGTTGAAGAAACAGTTACAGAAGAAACTGTAGAAGAAATTGAAACAACTGAAAATTCTATTGACACAGAAACTGCTTCTATTGAAGAAAGCGCTGAAGAAGCTCCTGCTACTGAATTTAGTGAAGAAGAAGAAATCGAAACTGAAGAAGAAGTAGTTGAAGAAGAAAAAGAAGATGGAGAAGAAACTCCTTCTGAAGAATCTAATGAAGAAGAAAGCGCTGAAGAAAGTGAAGAAGTATCTGAAGAACCTGCTATTGAAGAAGAAATAGTAGAAGAACCAAGTGCGGAAATAGCTGAAGAATTTTCATTAGAAGATTACAATGCTTTACAAGCAGCTTATTCTGATTTAGAAACTAAATATAATGCTTTAGTAGAATTTAAAAATCAAATTGAATTAAAAGAAAAAGAAGAATTAATTAATAGTTTCTATATGTTATCTGATGCAGATAAAGCTGATGTTAGAGAACATATTAATGAATATAGCAAAGATGATATTGAAGCAAAATTATCTGTAATTTGTGTAAGAAATAAGGTAAATTTTGATTCAGACGATAAAGCAAAAAATCAAAATAATGTAGAAGAAGAAAATTCACCAGTTACAACTTTCAATGTTATTGACAATGATAGTTCTGTACCTGCATGGATTTCTGCTTGCATAAATACTCAAAATAGCAAAAACAAATAATAAGAGGAGGATTAACATGAAAAGATTAGGATATGGACAAGTTGAACCTAACCATTTATCAGCTCAAAGAACTGGTCAAATTTATGCTCAATTACCTGCTGCTAGTACAATCAAAGTATTAGAAAACGGTGAATTCGTTAAATATGACTATGCTAACAACGAAGTTAACAAAACTGGTGAAGGTGAATGGATGTTAGTATTCAACGAAGTTAAATTATACGATGGATACAGAGAAAGCTATAAAGACTTTGCTCAAAAAGTTGAAGATAGCGCAGATGGAAAAATTTATCCAAGAGTATTTAAAACTAATGTAGGTGATATTTATACAACTAATATGGTTGAAAAAGCTTCTGAAGGAAGAAGAGCTGAAACTAATTTAACTGACTTAGAAGTTGGAAATAAATTAGGAATCAGTAAACAAGGATATTTAAAGAAAGACGAAAACAGCGATATTCAATTCAAAGTAGTAAAAGTTTACACTATGGCTGATGGACAAGATGCTGTTAAGATTCAAAGAATCGCGTAATAGAAGGAGGAACAAATTATGGCATTAAATAAACAAGATTTAATTACTTTAGCTAGTAAAGTTGCTCAAGCAAACCCTTCTTCAAGTTATTCTTACAATGGAACAGAATTAAGTTATTCTGCAATGAATGAAACTTTAAGAAATGAATTAAATGAATTAGCTAGCACTTACAGCTTATTTAGAGAAAATAAAAACACAATTTTCGAATTAATCGAAACAACTATTAATGATGTATTACCTAAAAAAGTTTTAGAACAATATGGAATGTTTGCTGAAGTAAAAACATTTGCTCAAGGAGACAAACCAATCTTTACTCAAAAAATCACTAGCGCAGCTAAAAGAAGAGCAAAACAATTCGTTACTAGAGTTGGTTTAGCTGGTGTTTATGAAGTATTCAAATTAGATGGAAAAACTATCGAAGTTAAAACTGAAGCTTACGGTGGAGCTGCTCAAATCGGATTCGAAGAATTCTTAGATGGTAGAGTAGATTTCGCTGATTTAATCGATATCGTATTAGAAGGATTAGATGAAGCAGTTTATAGAGAAATCGCTAGAGCTTTAATTGCATCTGTTGAAACTTTACAAGGAGCTAATAAAGCTACTGAAAATCAATTCGTTGAAACTGAAATGGATAGATTAATTGCTGTTGCAGATTCTTATGGAAAAGCTACAATTTATTGTACTTATGAATTCGCTGCTACTATGGTTCCAGCTGAAGGATGGAGATCTGACAACATGAAAGATCAAAGATGGAATAATGGTTACTTAGCTAACTATAAAGGACATAACGTAATCGTATTAGACCAATCTTATGAAGATGAAACTAATACTACTAAAGTTATCGACCCATCTTATGCATGGATTATTCCAGCAGGAGATAACTCTAAACCAGTTAAAATCGCTTTCGAAGGAGCTACAGCTGTTAAAGACGTAGACAATGAAGACTGGTCTAAAGAAATGAGAGTTTACAAAAAATTCGGTGTTGCTACATTAATTACTAATAATATCTGTGTATACAGAAATACTAGTTTATCAATTACTGAATCTATTTAATATATAATATAAAATCTTTGGGGAAGACAATATTATAATTAAACTATAAGATTAATTATAATAATTAATCTTCCCCGATTTTTTGTTGGAAGATTTGATAAAATACAAAATTTATGGTATATTATTTATAAGAGAAAATATATATAATAGAGATAAAAGGAGGTATTTTAACCATGGTTGATAAAAATAAAATTATCTCATTAACTAATAGAGACACAGGTTCTGTTGGATATACTATTCCTGATACAGGTACTCATAGAAGATTTACACCTGGAGAAACTAAACAAGTTACTTTTGATGAAATTGAAAAATTATCTTGGGCACCAGGCGGAAAAGAAATGTTAAGAGATTTTTTAATTATCCAAGACCAAGAAGCAGCAGAAGAAATTTTAGGTCATATTGAACCTGAATATTTCTATACAAAAGCAACAGTAGATAAACTTTTACAAGAAGGAAGTTTAGAACAATTACAAGATACTCTAGATTACGCTCCTAAAGGAGTTCTAGAACTTGTAAAACAAGAAGCTGTAGAATTAAAATTAGACAGCTCTGCAAAAAGAGAAGAAATTAAAAAAGCTACTAATTTCAATGTAACAAACGCAATTGATTTAGGTGTTAATGAGAAACCAGAAGAAGACGAAAAGGCGGCTACAAGCTCAAGAAGAGCTAAACCTATAGCGGCTACAGGTTCAAAAGATAGTGCTAGCAGCACAACAACAACTACAAGAAGTAGATACAATATTATAAAATAATAAATAATAGACATGGAGGTGTAGTATGGACAATAATAATACGACACCTTTTTCTTATGTATATGACAGCTTTTTAAGCAAGATAACAGACGATATGTATATGGAACTAACAAGAGAAGATACTTATAAGATGTTAGAAGAATTATTAATTTCCGCAATCCCTAAGTTTGAATTTCCTCGAGTTAATCTATTTGATTATGAAAAAGGTAAACAAACTTCAACAGTTGTAATAGATAATGGAGGTAGCTTCCCAGATCAGGGAGAAGAAAACATTCTTTATTTATATGACGATCAAATTTATGTATGGAATAATACAACTCACGAGTATAATGTCATCTCTGTTCCAGTTTGGAATGATGGGTCTACTGATCCTCAAAGTGGTGGAGATATTAATGAAATTGTTTTAAATTATACAGCAGGACATTTTAATAGTATATTGTCTCAAGAAGAAATTAATATTTTAGCAACTTATATGATAGTAGAATGGTTAGGATACCAGTTAGCAAGTATTGAAAATGTAAGAATGAAGTTTAGTGGTACAGATTTTAAATTTACATCTCAAGCTAACCACATGCAAAAGTTACTTGTTGTAAAGAAAGATTATGAAAGAGAAGGGTTTCACTTACAAAGACTTTATAAAAGAAGAAAACCAGGAAAAGATGGTATTATGAGGTCTACATTTGATTCAATTGTTGCCCCAATAGAAAAGGAGTAATAATATGAAAACTAAATATAATACAGAAATTGAAAATGAAATTGTTATTACTAATTTAAAGCGTTTGATAAATCAAACTTATAAATTATTACCTAATAGAGAAGAAGGGGTAGATTGGACTACTCCTTTATCTACTGTCATTGAAGAACTTGCGGGAATGGCCGCCTTATTCAACACTGAACTTGGTCCAGACATGCTAAGTCTATTATGTAAATTGGAAGGTTTAAAGAGTTTAGAAGAAGAAGATTTCTTTGGATTTAGAAGAACTATATTCGAATGTTTAAACTATTTAAATAGGGTGAAAGATTATGTCGAGTTTAGATAATTTAAAAAACCGCATTAATTATGCGGGAGGCCCAAACCAAGAAAAAAGAATGAATAATGATAAATTAAGAAGTCTTAAAAAAGCATTATTATATTCTTATCAAGGACAAACCGCAATTCTTAATGATGGTAGAGAATTTAGATGTTTAATAAATCATGATAAATTAAAAGAAGATTATGATGATAAAATTATATCTATTCCTTATAAAGATATATGCTTAAATAGCGGACAAATCTATGGCAAGACTAGCCAAGGAGAAGAAGAAATCGGAATGAAAGTAGGAGATACTTTCAAATGGAAAGAAACTGATTCTAGATGAATAGTTATTCAAGAAATATTAGAAGAAAATGCCTACTTCCGCGCAACTATTAGAAAAGCAGAAGATGAAATTATTATTGATGGGAAAACTTACTATGGATATCTTGGTAAATGAACTAAAGGTGTTCTATGGCACACTAAACAAACTAACTCTTGGAGCGAAATGGGTTATGAAGTTGTTTTATATATTACAAGAGATGAAACAACTGAAAAATTCTTCCATAGATTTCAAAAAGTTGAAATTAGAGATAGAGTATGGGAAGTTCAATTTGTTAATGATTTAAGTTCAGATACAATGTTAATTGTATATATGAAAGAAACATTTATTAATGAATTTGACCCTGTAACAAATACCACAGACGAAGAAAATCTAACTGAGCCTGATTCTCCAGTTATCGGAGTTCCCGCAATAAAAGGATATGACAGCCTTTATCCATTTGATAAAGCTACTTATACTATTGAGAATGCGGCAGGAGGTACTTGGTATTTAAGTAATACAAAAGGAAAGATAGATAATCAAACTTCAACAGAAGTTAATATTACAATTACATCCGCAAAGAGCGGAAGTATTGATTTGATATACAAAAGAGATAATGAAGACGATATTGTAAAAACAATTACAATTAAATCTTTATAGGGATAAAAGGAGCTAGATAAAAATGAGAAGAGACGTTATAGAAATTCCACCTATTACTTCATCTTTTCTATCTATTGAAAAAGACATAGAAAGGATATTAACTAAATTATTTTTTGAAAATCAAGTTCAAAATAGACAATTACTTAGATTATTG
>Ga0326512_10000645_pt1 | contig 29922 bp, 26 predicted proteins | sample 1_2617_0518_D_FD_203652 | JGI IMG/M metagenome (GOLD analysis project Ga0326512, IMG submission 203652) | Bovine rumen microbial communities from UC Davis, California, United States - 1_2617_0518 | ecosystem: Host-associated > Mammals > Digestive system > Stomach > Rumen | place: USA...
ATCATTGCTCTTGTCGGAGGTCTGCTCGGTGTATTTTTCATGGTGCCTTTAAGAAGCGCGCTGATCGTGAAGGAACACGGCGTACTGCCTTATCCGGAAGGCACTGCTTGTGCGGAAGTCCTTCTTGCAGGTGAGAAGGGCGGTTCTTCTGCAAAATCCGTATTTATCGGTATGGCAATAGGTGCAGTGATCAAGTTCGTAACTGACGGTCTTTGTGCTGTCAGATCGGTGGTGACTTTCAGGCTCTCCGCACTTAAGACAGAGTTCTCTTCCGAGATCTATCCTGCTCTTATCTCAGTCGGATTTATCTGCGGACCCAAGATCTCGGCATACATGTTTGCAGGCGGCATCCTGGGCTGGTTCGTCCTCATTCCCGCAATAGTATTATTCGGAACCGATCTGGTCATGTATCCTGCGACAGTCCCCGTTGCTGAACTCTATGCTGCAGGCGGCGCATCAGCCATCTGGGCAAACTATATCAAATATATCGGTGCAGGTGCCGTTGCAGCTGCGGGAATAATCAGCCTTATCAAGACGTTCCCGACGATCATTAAAGCATTCACAGGCTCTGTCAAGGGCATGTCAAAAAACAAAGGAAGCAAGACAACGGGCGACCGCACCAACACGGACATCGATATGCGCTTTATACTTATATCCATTGCTGTTCTTATACTTCTTATCTGGCTCATCCCGGCTATCCCTGTTACGATCTTCGGTGCAATACTTGTAGTCATCTTCGGATTCTTCTTCAGTGCCGTAAGTTCAAGGATGGTAGGCCTTGTCGGCAGCTCCAACAATCCTGTATCCGGAATGACGATCGCAACTGTCCTTATCGCGACATTCTGCCTTAAGCTTACAGGTGATACCGGTGTTCACGGAATGCAGGGCGCTATCGCCATCGGTTCGATCATATGCATTGCCGCATGTATGGCCGGCGATACATCACAGGACCTCAAGACAGGCTATATCCTTGGTGCCACACCAAAGAAACAGCAGATCGGCGAGATCATGGGAACGATCGCAGCAGCCCTTGCGATAGGCGGCGTCATGGTGCTTCTCGATTCAGCGTTCGGATTCGGCACAGACAAGCTTGCTGCTCCACAGGCAACGATGATGAAGATGATTATCGAAGGAGTTATGGACGGCAATCTCCCTTGGGGACTGATCTTCATCGGTGTATTCATTGCAATCGTTATAGAGCTTTTGGGTATATCTGCTCTTCCTGTTGCTATCGGTCTCTATCTCCCGCTTGAGCTCTCTGCTCCTATCATGCTCGGTGGTCTCATCAAGCTGATAGTCGAGAAGGTCTACGGCAAACAGAACGAAGACTCCGGCAAGGGAATCCTGTTCTGTTCGGGCCTTATTGCCGGCGAAGGAATCCTCGGCATAGTACTTGCCATCCTTACGGTTGCAGGTGTTACTGACAAGATAGACATTAGTTCCTATCTTCCTACCGGTAACATCACATCGCTGATCGTTCTGATTGCAATCGGTGCAGTAGTGTTCTTTATGGCCGGCAACGGCAACAAGACCGCCGGGAAAAAGAAAAATGCGAAATAAAGATAATTTCCTGGACTATGTTTTCGAATATCCGGAAGGCCTTGTCTTCAACTGTTCGGATGAAGGCGAGGTCACCGTCGATATGGAGAATAAGGGCTTTACAAACAAGGTGGCGCAGCACTTATTTAAGACTCCTAAAGTTTCACATATCAAGCTTGAAGGGATGGGAAGCTTCATTTTTCTTTGTGTTGACGGCAAAAGATCAGTCTATGACATCGGGCAGCTCGTTCACGACAAGTTCGGCGATGAAGCAGAACCTCTCTATGAACGCCTGAGCGTATATATGAAAAAACTTGAAGAGGTCGGTTTCGTGAAAAGACGTGATAATCCGGCTGATCAGTTTTCGGGGAGAGACAGGATATGAACGAAAGCGGATCATTCAACCATATTGAGAAAAAGGAACTTTGGGATCTTTATGACAAAGACGGAAAACTGACCGGTGAAGTTTTCGAAAGGCGCTTTGGAAACTATAAGGATATTCCCGACGGCAGTTATCATCTGGTAGTAGATCTCCTTGTCCTGCACAACGACGGAACATATCTCCTGACCAAAAGAAGTGAGAAAAAAGACTGGTATCCGGGATATTGGGAGGCCAGTGCCGGCGGTGCTGCGTTGAAAGGCGAGGAGCCTTTGGAGGCAGCAGAAAGAGAACTGTTCGAAGAGACCGGTCTTACGGCAGATTCGCTGGAACTCGTAGATGTTTCTTTTAAAGACAGCACGCATGCCATGTATTATTCTTATCTTGCGAAGGTCAGCTGCAGCAAGGACAGTATCGTTCTTCAGGAAGGCGAGACCACTGATTACAGGTGGGTCGATATACCGGGATTCCTGGCTTATGTGAATTCCGATAAAGCGATGAAAGCACATAATCAGAGGTATGAGAAATATATAAGTCAGCTGACGTAAAGATCCCGGTATCGCAATGGTCCTGCCGGTACAATGCCGGATGGCGCTTCTTCCGCCGGTAAAACTAAACGGGTTTTGTACTGTTAATGCTATAATGTCTCTGTTCAAAGGATAGAATAAGAAACAGAGGCATAAAGCCGGATGCTTTAATGCCGGGGAGGAAAAAATGCTGGATAAATATGTTAAAGAGATCGATAAGTATGTATCTTCTGTTGCAAAAGAAAGAAAAGACGCAGTAGTGCCTACGAGAGAGCAATTCACAAGACTTCTGTCTTCGCCTGCGGCTACAAGAAAGGTTCCGGGCATTCCTGCGAGAATGGACGAGAACGGAGAGTATATCTGCAATAAAGATGAGGCAAAGACCGTCAGGGATTTCCTTAAGAAGATGTACAAGATCGATTCGAAAGACAGCCTTATCGCATATCAGGAATATCAGTTCAGAGCCAGTGTACAGTATGAGCAGTTTATGACATTCTGGAAAGAGGCTCCTTTGTTTGATCTCAATGAATTGAATCCCGACGGACGCAAGGCTTTTGACCATATGAACGCTCTTGCAAAGCCTTTTTATCACCTGCTTGAGGAGAAGGGCTTCTATGCCTGGGATATAAGCGAATATATAGGAATCTGCAGGATAGCACGTGCCTGCGGCATCATTGACGGCAAGGAATTCGATGAGATCACTGACAGGTTTGTCAGGAAAGCTCAGGTATTCTATCACTCATTTAAGGAGTATGCGCTGTCATACATCTGCGGTGCTTTGTACTTCTCGGCTTCGAACTTCGGTGAACAGGATGATGACCAGTTCTTCAACATTCAGAAGAATATACTGAAATACCTTTTCGATGAGAATGGCGACTGGTGTTACTACAAGTGGTATGTACCCGAAGAGCGCGAGTGGGTCGCTGTATATCCGGGCAATGCCGGCTGTTTTGTAACGAAGGCTGCTCTCGACAACGGTATCGAATACATGTACCGTGACGATCCTTCTCCCGATAATCCCGACAGCGGTTGGAGATTCTTCCATGGCGATGAGACAGAAGATTATGCAAATGATCCTCAGAATATCCAGGTCGTTTCGCTGAATACAATATGCAATCTGTGCCCGACTGTGCTGGCATTCCTTGAAGCGCCCGCGAAGAGCGCATACGGCTGGAACGGTAAGGATTGGATCAAAGAATAAGATATGCATGTAGGCTTCAGTAACAGCGTTGCCGGGATAATGAAAATATATTTGATACTCTGTTCAAAACAGTGCAGCTTTCCGCTATCATAATGTCAAATGACCATGAGCAGGAGTATGGGACATGGATACTAATATCGCGGAAAACTTAAAGAAGCTTAGAGAAAAGCACTCGCTCACTCAGGAAGCTCTGGCGGAGGCATTAGGAGTTTCACCGCTCATAATCTATATGTGGGAGGCAGGACGCCTTCCTATCGAATATAAGGTGCTCGTAAAGATCGCGGATTTTTACGATGTCACTGTTGATTCGATCATTGAAAACGGTTCGGAAGAGAGCGGCAAGCCTGTTGAGTCAGAAAAGGTAACGTTCAAATGCAGAATATGCGGCGGAGACCTGGTTTACAGCTTTACAGACGGAGCATGCAAGTGCGCAAACTGCGGAAACGAATGGGCTATTGCCGAATTGTATCCCAAGTATTCCGGTATAATCGCAACGATCAACAAAGCCAATAAGATATTGAAGACCAGGACAGATCTCGCTTCCGCAGATGAGGCGGATCTTCTGTTCAAACAGGCTGCAGCAGAGTGCAGCAGGCATAGTGACGCGGTCGCTGTTGAGCTCATTAAGATATGTGAAGAGGGTCAGGCAAATGCCGGACAGCTGGAGACATATTGCAGGGGCAAACACTTCTTTGACAATAAATCTTACACAAGTGCCCTGAGAGAACTCGAGAAAGTATGCGGCTTCAAAGATGCGGATGAGATGATCAAACGCTGTAAAAGACAGAAATGAAAGTTTATTTTGCTCCGCTTGAAGGTATCACAGGCTACATATTCCGCAATGCTTTCAATGACATCTATGGTCATATAGATAAGTATTTTGCACCATTTATCTCACCTGCCGAGAAATGTCCCGTTACGCCCCGTGAGATGAAAGATCTGACTCCTGATAACAACAGGGGAATAAATCTGGTTCCGCAAATCCTTACCAGCAGATCGGAATATTTTATTGAAGCTGCTAAAGTGCTTGATTCTATTGGCTATAAAGAAGTCAACCTTAATCTGGGATGCCCTTCGGGGACTGTTTGTGCAAAAGGCAAGGGAGCGGGATTTCTGACTGAGAAGGATGAACTTAAGCAATTCCTGGATGATATTTATTCCTATTCGGAATCGGACGGTATAAAGATATCTGTTAAGACGAGACTCGGTTACCACGAGCCTGAAGAGTTCTATGACCTTGTAGAGATCTTTAATTGTTTTCCGGTAAGTGAACTGATCGTTCATCCGAGAATAAGAGGAGACTTTTACAAGGGTGAACCCAGGAGAGAATATTTCGCTTATGCATTGGAACATGTCAGGTGTCCTCTTGTATATAACGGTAATATCAGCACTAAAAAAGATCACGATGAATTGTGCGGATATTTCGGAACAGATCTCGATCCCGTCATGATCGGCAGAGGTCTTATTGCCGATCCGTCGCTTGCAGATAAACTTAACGGGACATGCAGGGAGACTGATATGGTTAAGTTCCGTGCTCTGCACGATACCGTATACCATGAATATAAGAAGGTAATGTCACCTGATATCAATGTCCTTTACAAGATGAAAGAACTCTGGACTTACTGGAGTATTCTGTTTGAAGATAACAGCCGTGATATCAAGCGGATACTCAAAGCGAAAAAGTGCACTGATTACGAAGATGCTGTATATGGAAAAATGCTGATAGGGTAAAATACAGTTATTAAGAAGCAAAATGGGTTTACAAAAGAATAAGGTAAATTGATATGTGGGACAGTAACCCTTTGATTTCAGGTATGGCGAATGGAAATCCTTCACCTAAAGCCGGTGAGGGAGCTCTGAATGCGACGTCTGTTAAATGCCCGTCATGTGCTTCGAACATTTTTTATGAACCGGAACTTGGCGGCATGATGTGCCGTAACTGCGGCAATGTTTATGATCCCGATACGATGGAACCGAGAGGTTCTTTCGGTATAAGCAAAGAACACGATTATACCGGTGACAGTGACATTTCGGAAGACGATAAGAAACGTCATGAGATTGTCTGTAACAGCTGCGGTGCCGCACTCGTAGCAGATGAGAATACGATGTCAACGATGTGTCCGTTCTGCGGTTCGCCTGCACTCATCACAAAGAGAATGAGCCGTGAATTCAAACCGGATTATATAGTGCCTTTCAAGATCGATAAAGAGCGCGCTCACAGTATTTTCAGGGAATGGCTGGATGAAAGAAAATATACCCCAAGGGGTTTCAGGAAGAAGTGCCGCCTTGCTAAGATGACGGCGTTGTATGTGCCTTTCTGGCTGCTTGACTGCTGTGTTAATACAGAGATGTCCGGAACCGGAAAAGTTAACGGGATTCCCAATGAGATCAGTTCAAAGATCAGGTATTACGTCAAAGGTGTTCCTTTCGATGCGTCTATAAATATTGCAAACAAACTGATGACAGCAGTAGAGCCTTTCGATTACAGCGGAATGGTCAGGTTTGAGAACAAATATCTTCAGGGTTTTTATGCCAACAAATACGATCAGATTCCGACTGAGATGACGGACAGGATCATGAAAAGGATGGAGAAGTATTCGGCTTCGGCAAATGAGCTGGTTGCAAGGAAATATCCCGGATATGAGTCTAGACTTGAGAAAGATTATACTTTCCTGAGTGAGATCAGTATCAAATACTGCCTGCTTCCCGTATGGTTCATAACAGTCGAATTCGGAGGCGAACAATATCAGTTTGCCGTAAACGGACAGACCGGTGAAGCAAGCGGTCAGGTACCGACATCCGAAGGTGCGGATCTTTACGACAGGATAATGAGCAAGATAAAAAACAAGGCTGCCCTGCCAGTACCTATGTATGTATTTGCTGCAATTGCTGTTTTGTTATGGCTCATAACCATGGATTCCTTAAAACCGGTAACTTTGTTTAAGACAGCAGTGGTAATTGCTTTATCTGTGACAGAAGTGGCTATTATTGCTTTTTATGTTTTACTGTTTGTACTGAAATCATTACATAATCATTTCTCATCAAGGAAAGATAAAACGGCCTATGAGATCAACGATTACGACAAGGAACCAGACCTGGAGAATTATTTTGATCCGATGCGCAAATCTGATATCGATATCAAAGAGATTCCGCTTCCATACGCGTTCCTTCTGGCAGGAAGAGACGGGAGAATATAAAACGTATATAACAGTTTTCAAGCAGACTATTGAAGTCTGGTGAGCTTGCAATATGGATCTTTATCACTTCTACGACATAAGGACAGGTCCTTTCAAAAGTCTGACCAAGCTTCCTGCCGATGAAGCAATGTCTGTCATGGAAAAAGTCAGGTCCGAACGTCCCGGTTCTTTCTGCGCACAAAGAGATGAGATGTATATCGGGAAGCGCCGCAACTGTGAAGCTATCCTCCGCCGGGAGTTTGCGAAGAAGGGCGGAGTGATCGAGATCGATTCGCCTCATTATATGGTGGCCGGATACAGTCCATGGCTTTATTCATGGTATGAACAGCCTGCATACATAAAGATCCCGATTGAGGAATTCGATCTCAAGACAGTATCTTTCACATACGGTGATTCAATGCCGACTTTCAGTGATAAGGTAAATGACGGCAAAGAATACCGCAAGAAGCTTTATACCTATGTTGAGATACTCGAGCTTATCGACAGATACGGTCTTCCGCAGGAGTGGAACGATGACGGTGCATATGGGCCTGAGCGGTATATCGAGGCTCATGTCTGGAGTGACAGGACGTTAAAAAGATATCTGATGTGACGGTGACCGGAAACAGAACTATTGCAACATATTCAGTGTTTAATCTGTTTATATGTTAACAGGTAAAATCGGGGGGGGACTGTTTCATGAAGAAGACTGCTTGCGTTTTTTTATACGGAATAAGTACTGCTTTGTTGTGCGGATTGGTCGCACCTTTTCTATTATGTTCTTGCAATGCTTCAGATGAAATGAAAGCAGATTCTGATCCGGTAACTATAACTACTACCGATAGTACATTACCCGATCAGTTTCTTGATTCTGATAAACTGGCATTTACAGCTTATTGCAGTAATGGCGGTCCGTTCGATTGGGGAAACGATTACTGGGAAGAACTAAGTTACTCAGTTTATTACAATGGATCCATCGAGATAAAGACCAATTATACATTAAGCGGTGAATCGGTGGTTACAAAAGAGATCAGTTACATCGATTTTAAGCGGATTATGACTCTTGCTGATACTTTCAGAGATAAGAGAGACAGTTATGATCTGGATTTTTCCAATTGTTATGATATGGACAGTTGGAGCTTTTATACATACGATACTGAAGGCAGCAGGACACCGGTTTACAGCGGATTTATCGAAGGAATTACTGAACTTGTAGGCATAAGTAATACTCTTTACAGATATGCGGATAAGGAGACACCGTCAGACAGAGCATTTGATCTTTTCGAAGGCAGGTATGTTTGTCCTGATGACAATCAGCAGTATGTATTGATATATAAGAAGGGCGATCAGGTTTATCTTGAAGTCAAACCTGCGGGTCAGCCTGATGCTGAAGTTTATGAGATAAGAGAAATAGTATTAGCTGATGAAGGCGTTTCCTTCGAATATGTTGAAGGTAATCTTTGGCATTCTATCTCATACAGCTATTCGGTAGGAAAGACCCAACTTCAGGATAAGGATACTTCCGTGATTTACAAAAAACAGATGGGAGATTCCGCAGCGGATAAGGAGGTCTGATATTGCATAAAACTGCAGTTGTGACCGGAGAGTATTTCTATAAATGCAGGATAGCCAGATCTTCAAAACGCTCTAAAGATATGAAGTTGGCAGCACGGCTGTTTGAATTATCGAATGATATAGTCAGGCGCGGAACTTCTGATTGAAAAAACATTTTCAAATATTATAAAATGTATTTATATGATTTAATCCGGGAGAAGTTTACAGGCCGGAACCCCTGTTGTTATTGACGGCGGTATGGCAAGTGAAAGAATAAGGGAGTAAGGCGGATTATGTATTGCGAATCTTGTGGATCATTTATTCCTGACGGTCAGGCTTTTTGCTCTAACTGCGGTGCTAAGGCACCGGTTATTATGAACGCCGGAACACCGGTTCAGCCTGTTCAGCCCGTACAGCCCACTCAGTTTGCTGAACTTGTAGAGCCTGTTTACGAGCCGGTTATGCCTACTGCTCCGGTTAAACCTGTCTATCATCAGGGAGAATTCAACCCGGCCTTTGGACAAAATGTTTTGGTACAGGTGCCCTCAAGTAGTGTTTCAAATCGTTCTGCCAAGGCAGGTCTTATTTTCGGTATTGTATCTATGGTCGGCGTTTACTTGCCTTATTTCAATATCATTCCGGCAATACCGGGCCTGATTTTCTCACTTGTCGGATTGAAAAAATCCGGTGAATTAGGTGGAAAAGGTAAAAGTATAACAGGCTTATGTCTTTCCTGCACAAGCATATTGCTGTGGATAGCAATGATCATTGGCGGCATTGTCAGGGTTATGAACGGCGAGAACTTTTTCTGACACACAAGCCATAAAGAGCTACTGATTTTGAGGTCTACTCCGCTCAAATGTCAGCAGAAGACAGGTCTGATTTCAGCGTCAGAGCCAGGGCTGATTCTGTAACAGAAGTATGACTATGAAATATATGGCTAAAGACAGTAATCCTAACGAAACGAAAAAAACGATCATCTTGGTTAAATATGTGGGCACATCAAAGAATGTCTTGCCTGTCTGACCATTTATAACTACCGGATAGGTGTACTTGCCGACAGTAAAAGAAGCAAAGTATACCGGCGCCAAAACATATCTGAATTTGACGTTATAGTACTTCGTCGTCATTTTCGTGACCCAGAGATCTTTGTAATTGTCTTCGATGGCATTTCTCAGTTTCGGTTCCACCTGCTTCATGGTTTGTACCCAGCCGGCGTTGAGGCCGACTGTATAACGCTCGGCAGGAATGCCTGCAAGATATTCAGGTGAATAAGGAACAGCCTGATTGAAATCGAATTGTGAGACCTTGGGAAGATAACGGTGATGGATCCTGTCCGAAGCGAAAATGATGACGTCGTCAATAGCCTGATTCCAAACACCTTTATAGTATCCGATAGGTCCTTCTTCATTGCCGGTGTCCTTTTTGGCGGAATAAGTCGAGACTGTATATGCATCATAGGTCCAGAAAGGAAGATAGATGCCAACAAGGTTTTCGAGCTTGCTGTTATAGACTTCTTTGGAGACTAATTGCTTTTTGTGCATGTAGTCGGTAAAACACTGTAATGCCTGTTCTCTTGAGACAGAGAAAGGAATGATAGCATTAGGCGCCATGATCTGCTCATTCTCCGCTGCCGGAGCAACGCTGGTTGAACCGCATAAAGGGCAAGCTCCGGAGATCTGCTCGGCATCATAGAGCGCCTGGCCGCCGCAGTTCGAACATACTACAAGCTTCTTGATACTGCCCCAATTCACATTGGCGCGCTGCAAAGCAGAATTGAAATCAAGTTCCTGGGGAGCTTCACCGTCTTCAGGTGCGGGGAGATTGGAAGACAGACCGCAGAAGGGGCAGTGTAATGTTGCAGTAGCAGGCTCGAACTTTACGCCGATAGTGGCGCCGCATCCGGGGCATCTTACGGCAGTGCTGGTGACACTAATTCCGTCTATAACGCTGAAATTCTGTGACAACTTCCGGGACCTCCAATATTTATGATATTTTTATTTTATCAGCAATTGCTTTTCCAGACATAGCCGGTCTTAATAACTGTCTCAATGTGATATCCGGCTTTGCCGAGCGCTTTCCTGAGCTTCTTGATATGTGTGTCAACAGTTCGGTCGTAGCCTTCAAAATCGGAACCCCAGACATCGTCCAGGATCTGATCTCTGGTTAGGACAAGATCCTTGTGATCGATGAAGAGCATCAGAAGATCGTATTCTTTAGGCGCAAGTGTAATTGCCTTGCCGTTCACAGTTACAAGATGTCTTGCAGGTTCTATGCTTATTTCGTCTATTATCATCCTGCCGTTTTGGATAAGTGTGCCATGGTATCTTTTGATCAGTGCATTTACTTTCATCAGGAGAACTTTGGTCGAGAAAGGCTTGGTCACATATTCGTCAGCGCCTATCTCGTATCCGGTGACGATATCGCATTCATCTCCCAGAGCAGTCAGGAAAATAACCGGCACATCGTATTTGGAACGGATGTATCTGCATACTTCCTTGCCGTCTTTGCCGGGCATCATGATATCGAGGATCACTATGTCGTACTTTTGTCTGTCAACACAGGAGCAGGCATCTATGCCGTTATCGACAACATCGATCCCGAATCCGTTCTTGCGGAAAAAGACTTCGACGACTTCACTTAATGCCTTCTCATCTTCTGCAAGCAATATCTGATACATACCGGATGCCTTTCCTGTTTTATTTGGACGGTTCAAAACGATCCATCGTGAATCTGAACGTCGTGCCGCCAGCGCCGCTGGTGCAGCCGTACTTTGCCTTGTGGGCATCGAGGATGCTCTTTACAAGGGAGAGACCGACTCCGCTGTTGCTCATTCTGTTTGTCCTTGCCTTATCTGTAGTATAGAAGATATCCCAGATCTTATCGAGGTCTTTTTTGCCGATTACGGCACCGTCGTTGGTGATGCTGAAAGTTATCTTCTTACCGGTCCTTTCAAAGTCAACTGTGATCTCACGGTCACAATACTTGATAGCATTTGATACGAAATTTCCGATCACGATATTCATCATGTCGGGATCAGCATATACAGGATATGAGTTCTCATCGCCTGTGATCGTGAAGCGGATATTTCTCTCACGGAGAAGTTCGCTGTTCCGTTCCTTTGTATTCCTGGTAAGCTTCAGGAGGTCAACTGCTTCCGGGTTTATCTTGACGTTGCCGCCGCTTATCTGCGAGACCTCAAGAAGTCTATCGACCATTTCCGACATGTGGCCGACTTCGGATATAATGTTTTTCGAGTGTTCGCGGCGCATGTTGTCATCCAGGTAATCCCAGTTCTCGACGGTTGCTTTTGTAACTGCAAGAGGTGTCTTAAGTTCGTGTGCGATGCCTCTTGTAAGCTTCTGGTTGCGGAGCTCGTAGTTTTTCTGATTGCGGTAGAGCATCATAAATGAGATCAGGACAGCTGCTTCGATCACTATGAAAGCCGTGAGTCCTGCAATATATGCTCCGGCTTTGAGTCGGATTACACTTTGAAACGGATTAAAGACAGCACCGTATGATAAAAGATAATCATTGTCATTTATGTCGGTGATACTCATGACTGTTGTGTTGAAAATGCCGTCGTCATGGCTATGGATGTTTACAGATTTATCTGAAGAGAATCCTTCGTTTATCCGTTCTTCGATCATATTCCGGGCCTTGGAATCTAAGTCGGGAACAGTCTGAGCCAATGAGGACGTATAGCCGGTGGAATCAATGATGACATTGCCGTTTTTCAGGTCTGTGGCAGAAGAATAAAATCCTGAGCCATTAGTGTATTCCGACCGGAAGTAGTGTTCCCAAACATTTATCAGATCCCTTTCAAAAAGTTCGGTTGAATCATCTTCGAAGTGAAAAATGAAAGTGTTATTTATCTCAATAATCTCACGGTAGACCTCATCGTTAAACTCATCGATATTGCTTTTCGTGTAAAAGACTGTCACTGCCGAGAATATTGCGAAGACCAAAATGCAAAAAATAATTCCGTATTTTAAGTAGTTATTCTTCATGCCGTTCTCCTTACCGCTATATCTCAGTCCTGTTCTTCGCCAGCCTCTGAGCGGCCTTTGTCATAAGCTTCCATGACGAACTGAAATGTGGTTCCCTTGGCGCCGTTGTAGCAGTCACATTTTGAGTGATGAGCTTCAAGGATACTTTTTACTACGGAGAGACCGACACCGGTGCTTTCGCCTGAATCGGCATTCGAAAGATCAATGCCGTAGTTTGCATTCCAGACTTTGTCGATGTCCGTGCCGGGAATCCTTGTTCCGTCGTTTGTGATGGAGAACCTGATCGTCCTGCCGGTGCGGTTCAGCTTTACAGTAACCGTGTGATCACAGTACTTGATCGCATTTGCCACGAAGTTGTTGATTACAATGTGCATCATCTCAAGATCAGCGAAAACAGGATAACAATCAATACCCTCATCAGTAATGATCGAGAAATCGATCTTCTTTGCACTGATAGATTCCATGTTTCTGTCTTTTACATTCTTCGTAAGAAGAAGCAGATCGACATCTTCACGGTTCAGCCTGATGTTGCGTCCGTTTGATTTTGACAGTTCAAGAAGCTTTGTGACCATATTGGACATGTAATCGACTTCGGAGATTATCTTCCCGGAATACTCCTGACGCTTGTCATCGTCGAGCTTTTCCCAATTCTCCATATGAGCTTTCGTTGCGGCAAGAGGATTCTTCAGATCGTGTGCGATTCCCTTCATCAGTTTCTGACTCCGGAGTTCAAAAGTCTTCTGATTGAGATAGAGTTTTCTGACCGCGAAAATAATGATTGCCTCAACAAGAATAAGAGCCAGCAAAGCAGGAATATAGACTTTGAGATTCTGCTTGATAACTGTTCCCAGAGGATGCATCACAGAATAGAAAGTAACAAGATAATTGCCGCCGTCGTAAACAAAGACTCTTGATGCGGTCGTAGTGAAAATGCCTTTGTTGATCTGCAGATCCGAAGACTCCTCTCCGGCTATGAACTTTTCCATAAACGCATCACTCATGTTATGGGCACTTTTGTTGAGCCTTCCGCCTTTGGAATTCTCACCCAGAGGATAGAAGTCAATTTCATCAAGACGTACGATCCAGTCTTCATAAGGAACACTGTTTTCTTTATCTACTATCGCCGGCCGGGCGATCTTTAAGGATTTCGTCTGACCGTCAAAAGGGTAATTTAAGCTGCCGTCATAAATGTATGTATCATCGCACATGGCACCTGTAATTGTGACTCCATCCGGATGGCGCAGTTCAGATATTTCGTCCTTGGTAAGTGATGCCGGTGCATCGAGCAGTAAAAATCTATCATCGCCCGGAGCCAGCTGAGTATATTTTGTTTCGTAACCTTCCGGAGTCTCCCTGGTCTCAACCTCGAGTTCACCATAGTATGTGACGCAGAAGTAATCTCTTGTTTCCAGTAAAACATTATAATTGTCCCTTGTATCGATGATTGAGGAATAGAAGCCTTCCTCTTCTATTGAGTATCCGGTGTATCTCCAGGCTTGAAGTGATCTCAACATCATCTTTTCGGGATCCTTGATTGATTCCGGGAAAAGGCTCGAGGCGTTGATTACAGAAAAACCGGCAATCTCATTTATTTTGTCTATCTTTTTCTTGCTGTAAAAAGACATCACTACTATGAAAAACAGCAGCGCCAATATGCAATAGATCAATCCGAATCCCAAATAATGTTTCTTCATCTTTTTTGCTCCTTTCCACGACATCCTGTCCGTGTACGCCGCGAGTATAGAAAAAAGATGTGTACTCTTTATGACCATTATAGCAGATGGCCTGAATGTGACTTACGACCAGCTGATCTCCATGTCTGACGATTACCTGGCAGGATATGAACCGGATGAGCGCGTGAAAGAGAAGTACAGTTTAGGCTGACCCGTTATTCCACATACATGATCGTCTCAAGTTCATCGAAACCATAATGTCTGAATGCGATCCTGTAGTCAGGATGCATTTCGAGAACGAGATCTGCCAATGTAACGAAGTCTTCGAACTTATGGTAAACAGAGATAGCCATTCTCGGACGGTTCTCCAAGATGAGTTTGCGTGATCCTTGCAGCGCTTCGTACTCCGCACCTTCGATATCCATCTTAATGAATGTTATTCTCTTGCCCTCAAGCACGTCATCGAGAGCTACGGTCTCTATCTCCTCAACGCCTTCGAAGTTCCTCTTCTCAGCCTCTTCCTTACTGATGATACATGAGGTTTCAAAAGCATCCGCAGCAAAATAAACTTTCTTATTTACATCTGCAGTCCCGTAAGGATAAAGATCGCATTTTCCGAGCGGCGCAAGGGCTTCCTTGCTTTTCTTATAATTCTCCGGATCGGCTTCGAAAGAATATATGTGGTCAAAACCCTTGTGACCGCACCAGCCTGCAAAGTTGTAGCAGGTAGCTCCGTCAAAGCATCCGCAGTCAACGAAGACCTCATTCTCCTTCGCTTCGAAATAATCGAAATACTGTCCCTGGTTATTTCGCCAGTCGAAGATCCCCGAGCAGATATTCTTTTCGCTTACGCCGAGATCTTTGATCAGACGGTTCTTTACCTCATCGGCTGCAGGCTTCTTTGAATATGAGATAACGATAGTTTTGTCACCGTAAAGAGCTTTATTATCGTAGAGTTCCTTATCGGTAATTATCATGATTCCTGTCGTCTCATCAACAGCGCCAAGGCTCTCATCCGGATCGATGAAGCAGTCCACCTTCACGCCAAATTGCCTGAATCTTCCTGCAAGATAATGTCCGGCACGGCCTGCGCCGTAGATCATGCAGTGCGAACCTTTCCGGAGCTTCTCAACATATACCTGCATGTCGCTGCTGAGATTCCGGTACTTTGACTCAAGTCCGGTAATATAACCGACATCTCCGGTGGAAGCATACATTATCTTTGCTTCGAAGATCTTCTTTGATATCTCATCATTGAGATGTGCATATACATTCCTTGCCATCCCTAAAAAATCAGCATTTATATTGCCGGATCCTCTAAGTGCTTTCTGCTTGTCAATTGCCTTGTCGGAACCGAATTCAACGCGCTTTTCAGCTATACCCATTGCTTTATCCTCTTTGTTTTCATCACAGTTTTTCCATAACATACTATCACTTACTTCCTGATGTTTGCTATGTAAGAATGAACAGCTGTGTTCTATAAGGATAATCTCATTGATATGATTTTCCAATTCAGTTTTATTTTTTCATAATATTGATTATCATATCGTTGTTGTACATTAATATGATGATTCGAAGTGATTAAGTTCCATCATATCAGGGCATAGCGATACTGATTAATACAGGGGTGTGTTTTTGAAAAGCTTTTTCAGATGTGCGGGCGTTATAACTGTTGCATTGTGCATCGTTTTTTCTGCCGGGATAAGTGTAAGCGCTGAAGGAACATATCAGTCCAGGATAGATGAGATAGATGCATTCTTAAACGAGAATATTCCGAGAACTGAATTTCCTTCAATGTCGGTCACCATCGTCGATAAGGATGATGTTTTGCTTTCAAAATCTTACGGAATATCCGGTCTGGATAAGACACCTTATGCTTTGGGTTCCGTAAGCAAATCGTTCACGGCTCTTTGCATCATGCAGCTTGCAGAACAGGGAAAGCTGTCATTATCTGACCCTTTGTCGTTATATCTTCCGTCAGTTACTGACAGTTCCAGGATCACGATCCTTCAGCTGTTAAATCATACAAGCGGATTGGGAGAACATCAGAATGCAGGTAACTGCCATATAGTTGGTGTTCAGGGAGAACACGTTTACGCCAATGTTAATTATTCTTTGCTGGGTAAGGTAGTGGAAGCTGTGAGCGGTATGCCTTTCCAGGATTATGTTACCGCAAATGTTATAGAGCCTTTGGGGATGGATTCCACTTATGCATATCCGTCAGAAGCTGTTGACAACGGACTTGTTCAGGGGCATTCAAACTGGTTCGGATTGAAGGTGCCGACGCCCGTTCAGTATTCATCTTCTGAGAACGCATGGATAACAGTTCCTGCAGGATATATCTGTTCGTCTTCTTACGATCTGGGACGTTATCTTCAGATGTATCTGAGAGGCGGGGAAGGAATCATATCTTCCGACAGCATTCATTCGATGTTCTACAACAGCGTATATGTTGAAGACGACATCCCGTATAGTTATGGTATGGGTTGGAATGTCATAGCGGATACATTGAGCGAGCCAGTCATATATCACACAGGTCTTGTGGAGACAGGTATGACATGCATCTATCTTCTGCCTGACAGTGATATCGGAGTGGCATTGACTGTCAATGCCAATGACTATCTTGTCGGTACAGACTTCGCGGACAGGGTAGGATGGGCTGTTATTGAGATCTTAACGGGTGATGAACATGGCGAAATAGGCGAACATGAATATCTTCTCCGACATCTGATGTTCGATGCGATCTATCTGGCTGTATTTGCAACAGCTGTAATTTCCCTTACAACTGTCCGTTCAAAGAAGAATGGTGCGGTCAGTCTTGTTTTGCTGCATCTTGTGCTTCCCTTGCTGCTGCTTATTCTGACACCCGTGTTTTTCTCGACACCGCTATGGGTGGTAAAAGCATTTGTGCCGGATATGTTTACGGTTATAGTCGTATCATCTGCTCTACTTGTAACAGGCGGTATTATCAAAGTGGCCAGGATCGCAGGAAAAGGGGAAAGATAACAGTTGTAAGAATAAGGACTGCGGTTATATCCTGAGTATCAAAGACGGTGATCCATATATAAGTTCATGATCTTGGCGGTATCTCTTCCGGAGCAGCCGGCTCGATTTTTGATGCGTGTACTTATGCAACATTTTTGGTTTTCGGCTGTATATATGGCAGAGATGTTCAAAAAGGAGAAAACGGAATGAACAGGTTAATAAAGAAGATTGCATGCGCCGTAATGGCATTCACACTTATTGCAGGTGTTTTCACAGGCTGCAAAGCAAATAAAACAGCTGAGCTGCCAAGCTTCACATCAGTTAAGAATGAGTCCGGAGAGCTTCCTGTAAAAGGAACAGTCGGCGAATTGGAATACAGGATAATGAGCAATGAAGAGTTCGGCTGCTACAACAAGGATAGAGGTTACTACTTCGATCAGCTTGAGCAGCTTGACTCACCGTTATTCATCGTTATCAGTGCCGGAACACAGACAAGGACGGGCGGAGATCTTGAGATTACAGACTTTGGAATGCAGGGATCAACACTTGTTATCGTAGTTGAAGAGACCAAGGCTACCGGTGATAAATTCACAGGTCTTGATTGCCCCTGCGCAGTACTGGAATTAAACGATGCACCCGAACAGTTGCTGATCGTAAGTACGACAGGCGAGCAGTTTGAGAAGATCATACCCTGATCCTTAAAGCAAAATGACGGTCCCAAGCCTCTGAGAGATCAGGGGCTTTTTTCATATAGCACAACAAAAAACCTTTTTTCAACATTCAATCTCCAAATCGCCCAAAAACTTTCAGGAACTGATCCTTCGAAATATTTTGAAATATTTTATAATATTCGATATGAGCATGGATTATACTTGGTTTTATGTTGAAGCAAATATCGTAAGCATCATTATCTTTTTGATGATGTTTCTAAGAGAAGTACGCTCGGTCGACCATCAGTCAAAGCAGGTCATTTTCATCAATATCATCCTTGCCCATATCATGTATTTCTTAAGTGACATAGGCTGGGCCCTGATCCTTGGCGGGTATCTTCCGAAGAACTATTTCTTTGTTGCGCTGTTCAATATCCTTAATGCGGTAATATTAAGTGCCTTAACTGGTTTTTGGTTTGTATATGTCGAACTTTCGCAGGGTGAGAAATATATCAAGAGATTCAAGATAAGGCTCTGTATCCTTTCGCCTGTTGTTCTTTCGGCACTTATCATGGTGGTGTTGTTCGTCTTTTTCCCGAAGACTGTATTAAATGATGACAGTACACTCACCCTGACCTACTATATTCTTTTCCTGAGTGTTCCTGTCATATTCATCATCGTAAGTGCGGTAAGGTCATTTAAAAGGGCTTTCAAACAGGAGAATTACGCAGTCAGGGTTCCGTATCTTGCAAGTGCCGTCTATCCTGTCATTCTCTCTGTATTCGGAATTGCACAGACTCTTTGGCTTACTATCCCGATGTTCTGTTTCGGATGCACGATCATGATGCTCTATGTTTACATCACCTCATTAAACGATCAGGTATCGATAGATGAGCTCACCAAGCTCAATAACAGGACCCAGCTCAAAAAATACGTTGCAGGTGATGTCCCCAAGCAGAGCTCCGACAGGCATGACCGGTATGTGCTTATGATCGATTTGAATAAGTTCAAGCACATCAACGATCAGTACGGTCATGTTGAAGGCGATTTTGCGCTGAAGAGAGCTGCAGATGCACTGAAGATATCATGCTCGGGAAGTTCGATCAAAACATTCATTGCACGATATGGCGGCGACGAATTCATCATTATCGCAAAAACAGAGAATGAACAACTCGTTAGGGATCTTTGCTGCAGTATCAAAGAAAATCTTATCCGCCTGAATAACGAATCCGGAGCAGAATACGAACTCACGGCCTGCATAGGTTATGCAGGATATTCAGGAGACATAGCGGGATTCCAGGCTGCTCTGAGCAAGGCAGATGAAGAACTCTACAAGGAAAAGGCTGTAAGATAACAATATTATTCACGATGATATGGCAAGGCCGGAATTCGACAGTATAAAGACCTTCAAAGAATTTAAAAAATACAAATGGAACAGAAGCGAACTTGCCGATATCTGCAAGGATCACGGGCTTTTGTTCATTGGTACCGAGAAAAAACTAAACGGGGTTATCGAAGCGTATTTTAACGGAGTAAGGATACCTCCGCGCCGTAACTGGTATACCAATAAAAAGCTGGTCAGTTTTGTTAACGAGAACGGCTTTGCCTTGATCTTCGATCTTGTTCTTGCGCTTGTATCGGCGACTCTTATCGTGATCGGGATAATCAACAGAATACGCGGTATCGAAGATATATACAGTGTGCCGTATATAGTGTTTGGTACTCCGGGATTTGTTTTTGCCATAGTGGGGATCCAGGTTGGCAGGGACATTGATGTAATTAAGAGTTTCTTCCCTGTATGCGGTGACAGGAGGTTTTCCAGAGCACAGGTGGATGAACAGGCGAATTCTGTGAATGCCAAACCTCTGAATTACGGAGAGATTATTCTTGCTCCTGATATGCTGATCGGAGTATCTGCCGGAGTAGCTGCTGTTGCATATGAAGATATAGCCTCGCTGCAGGTGAGACAGACATGGCATACAAGACGTATCGGACCAAGATACAGCAGCCGATACGAAGATTATTACATTTACAAGATAACAGTCAGGACACAAAAGGGCAGGCATGTTGTTATATCAAGGAGTGAGAGTGATGCGGAAACGGCGGTGAAAAGCTTATATGAACACTGCCTGAAATACAACTCTCATGTAAAACTTCTTAAGATGAGAAAGAGCTCTTTGGCGCCAGATGATTCGGCTAAGCAGGTAATATCAGGAAAAGATATTGTAAAAAAGGTAAACCTGGCTGTGGAGAAACAGCTCCTGAGACAGATTGCGGTATCCGGAGATATAAAAGAACAGTTTGTCAGTTATCACCGTAATTCTGCGCTTATCCTTATTCCGGAATCGCTTCTGGTGTTCGCGATCGGAGCCGGGCTGATCTATCTTATGTTAAGGTTTCTGCATACTGTCAGAGGAGCTTATTTTCCGCTTATTTGCGTTTTGTTTCCCGGCTATGCAGTTTATAACCTGTTCTCAACTCTGATCAACATCCGAAAAGACGATATAGAGTTTTATTACGGCAGGGTTATTGATAAATGCGAAAAGGGTTATAGGATCGAAGGTCTGGATTCTTATTATTTCGGATACATCAGGAAGATGAAACCCGATACCGAGCCGGATATAGGAGACCTGGTTGTTATAGCAAGATTTAAGGATGAATTCAGCCTGATCGGAACGGACAATTGGGAATTAATAACATGATTTTGAAATGATCCGTTCATTTGGTCCGCGAAAGATCTGTTGCGGTCACGGAAATCCGACTGACAGCAAAGCCTGAAAATCCTGTTGACAATACTATACTCACGCCATAAAATGAAACTGCTTTCACTTAATGAAAGTGGTTTCATTTTTAAGCGGGATAGAAAAGATCAACATGAATAGGAGAAAAGCAAATGCCAAAAGTCACTCCTGAATACATTGAACAAAAGAAACAAATGATAGTGGATGCGGCATATAATGTCTGCCTGAAAAAGCCTGTGGATACAGTAACCATCTCTGATGTGATTGCCGAAACAGGCATGTCGATGGGAGCCATCTACCGCTACTACAACGGCCTTGATGAGATCCTGGCGGACATGGTGAAGAAAGTCCGCATGGACTATGGTGCATATGAACGTATCAAGAGTCTGATGAACGAAGCAGATGGTTCCTTTGAAGAAAACGTTTATCGCATCTATGATGTCATGGCAGATGTCATGGAAGAGCATCTGATGGATATTCAGAAGATCAATTTTGATTTTGGTGTCATGGCAATCAACAATCCCGAACGGATGAAGCGGATCATGTCAGAAGTGAAGGGGCAGGGCAACCTGGAAAGGATCGGTGCGGATTTTCTGCCGAAAATGGTTGAAGGCGCCCGTAAACAAGGGTATCAGATGAAGTGTTCTCCGGAAGAGATGCTGCTTTATATGTCTTCGTCAACTACCGGCATAGAGAAGCTTTGTATCTTAAGTTCCTGTTACGGAACCGGCATTCCGGGAACGGAAGTAAAGCCGCGTCAGCTGTTCCGTACCCTGGCAAAATCTGTGATCCTGCTGTTTGGAGGGAACGTCGATGAGTAAAAAGAAACCGGTAAAAATACCCTTACCTACAGGTGAATACGCAGTAGGAACATTTACCTATACCGTATATAACGACCGTGAAGAGACACTTTACTGTGCACCCGGCACGATGAGAAGCATCCCGGTCAGAGTTTACTATCCTTCTGCGAAAGAGTCTGTGGAAGGACTTCCCAAAGCCAGATATATGTCTAAAGATATGGTTCAGGCCGTAAAGAAAAACTTCTTTGTTCCTTTGAATTATGAAAAAATGGAGCAGTCCGGTGAGAACCGTTCCGAATGCTATGAGAATGCACCTTTCATTGAAGGTACGCACTTTCCGCTGATCATGTTCAGCCACGGCTATGGGGCATTCAGGGAAGCAAATACCTTTCTCATGATCGAACTTGCATCACAAGGATATGTGGTGGCTTCCGTCGGTCATCCTTACGAGGGATTGCTGACTGAACTGGATGACGGGACCACATTAAAAATGGCAAAAGGAATCACCTCTAAGTGCTACTCGCCGATGATACCCGCTATTCTGGCATTGTCAAAGATGAAGAATGCCAAGGGAACAAACGAGGAATTGTGGGAAATGTTTGATTCCAGGCAAAGGAAGTACAATCGTTTCATAGGAGAAGAAAGGCTTCCGGAATGGGAACTCGATACGAAAGCAGCACTTGAGTATTTAAAAGAGAACCATGCCGATCTGATCGATTTTAAGTCCGGTGTAGGTGTGGGAGGACATTCGATGGGTGGTCTGACAGCATTTGCACTTTGCGAGGATGAACCTGACACATTCGTCTGCGGGATCAACATTGACGGAGGTCTATTCGGCGATCACGGGGCAAAGACAATTAATGTGCCCTTTCTGCAGCTGAACTGTGATGCAAACAAAACCAGTGTAACGGCTGCATTTCTCATAAACAAAGCCGAAGCTTTTCATGCAGTTATACGTGATATGCAGCACATCGGCTTCTCCGATTTCAAACATTTTATTCCGTTGAAGTCGCAGGTCGGTAGTCTGGATCCGGATGTTGCACATGATACGGTTTGCAGGATCCATCTTGAATTCTTTGACACCTATCTTAAGAAGCAAAAAGAACACCCGTCATTTGAAAGCAACAGTGTGGTGAAGTTTACCGTGTATGAACCTGAAGGGAAAATGAGCAGGCAATTATGATGAAAGAATCAGAACAGATCAAAGCTATTGGTGAACTGGTTGAAATTGATGGTCATAATATACATGTGTACCGGACAGGTGAATCTGATAAGCCGAAACTTGTTTTCATGTCCGGTTCAAGTACAGTTGCTCCCGCTTATGACTTCAGGATCTTATATGAGAAACTTCAGAAGGATTTCCGGATAATAGTAGTGGAAAAGTTCGGATACGGTTATTCGGATATATACGATGCGCCGTGTGATGTTGATTATCTGGTTAATGTTCAAAGAACGGCATTGAATAAAATCGGGGAAAAAGGTCCATATTATCTTCTTCCGCATTCTATGGGCGGGATAGAGGCGATCAGGTGGATACAAATGTATCCGGAAGAGATAAAGGGGCTGATAGGGATCGATATGACCTCACCTGTTTCATACGCCGAATGGACTGATAAGGATGTAAAGAGCAGAATGAGAGCGATGTGTATTTTGAAAAGACTGGGACTCTATGGTTTTTCCACTATTCCTCATAACGCATCGCTGACAGAGTATGATATGAGACAGATAAAGCTTCTCCGTAAGAGAAATGCATTTAATGACTGTTATTTCAGAGAGGCGGAAAAAATAAAGCAGAACGCTTCTTATGTTGGCGGACATGGAACAGTAAACTGCCCTGCTTTACTATTCTGCTCGAACGGGAAACAGACATTCAGGAACTGGATCCAGAATCAGAAGACATTTGCCAAAGAGATGAACGCACAACTGATCTGTTATGACTGCGGCCACTATCTGCATTATTATAAGAGTGACGACATGAGTGAGAAAATAAGGTATTTCATAAAAAGCATTGATCGTTGATCTACAGGATACTCTACAGTTGAATTAAGGAAGAAGTATGCAAAAGATATTGTTTTTAGCAGACCTGCACGGAAACATGCCCGCTACGCTGGCACTCGAAAAGGAGATCGATAAGATAAAGCCCGATGATGTCTGGTTTCTCGGAGATGCCGTAGGCAAGGGACCTGAGAGCGACAAGGCGGTAGACTGGATAAGAAGCCACTGCAGGCATTTTATTTCGGGCAACTGGGATCTCGGTTGTGTTGAAAGCTACAGATCAGGCGGGAAAGACCATAACCGTTTCTATGTAGAGCAGTTAGGCAAAGAACGTCTTGAATGGCTTGAATCCATCCCTCAGGAAGACGAAATCCTTATAAGCGGAATCAACTTCAGACTTATCCACGGCAGACCTATAGCCATCAACTTCCATCCGTATCTTCAGCTGGATGAACTGAGACCCGGCTTTACGGATACAAAAGGAAATGTCCATGGCGGCTTTATAAGTGCTGACTGCCACATGCCATATGTACTTGAAATGGATCAGGGTTATGCGATCAACACCGGCAGTGTCGGCAATTCGATCGGTGTTCCGAGATGTCACGCACTGCTTATTGAAGGTGAGCCTGGTTCGGAGGAGCCTTTACCAATCCGAATGAGCATTCTGAGCATTCCATACGATAATCAGGCAGCTGCCGATGCTGCTGACAGATACCCTGTACCGAACCCTGATGCTTACAAGAGTGAAGTTCTGACCGGAGTATATTCAGGGAGTTGGGGTTAAGCTAAACTTGTGTGTTTTCGAGGAGAACAAAATAAATGGATTCATTCACATATATCACATTAAGAGAAAAACCCGGATTGAAAGAAACTGCAGCGGAGTGGTTTCATAACAATTGGGGAGTGCCCAGGGAAGCATATCTGGAATGCATGGATGCTTACCTGAACGAAGAAACCGAATATGGATGGTATCTTTGTCTGGATGGCGAGAAGATAGTTGCAGGATTAGGTGTTATCGAGAATGATTTTCACGACAGGAAAGATCTGAAACCCAATGTTTGCGCTGTCTGGACAGATGAGGAATACCGTAACAGAGGGATTGCAGGCAATCTCTTGAATATGGTTGTGGAAGATATGCGGTCAAAGGGTATAACTCCGCTTTATCTGGTTACTGACCACACCGGTTTTTATGAACGGTATGGCTGGGAATTTCTGTGTATGGCTCAGGGTGACGGTGAACCTGAGATGACAAGGGTTTATAAACACGAGTGATCGTTGAATACCCGGAGAATTATTCTTCTTGTTATCGGAATATTCAAAAGGGGATTCCCTCCGGGAGCGTAGTTGCGGTAACCGGAAGAAACGGTGCAGGAAAATCAACATTCCTGCGTTGTGTATGCGGGCTTGAGAACTATTGTCCGGGAAGGATCATAATGGGCGGGCGCGAATACAAAGGAAAAGAAAGGCGGGTTCTGTGCCTTCAAATGATTTTCAATAGCAGGGATGGAGCAGGAGCCCCCCGATTCAGTCAAATAAGGAAAATGCCTTGAAATAAGGTGCTTTTGACATCAATTTACCCTATTTCCCAAACAAAGCAGGCCGGCAGACAATATTTTGTGCGAATTTGTCATAGAGTTTGAATAGCATTGTTTACTTTCATTAGTAGTATTCTACGTGCGGCGCTGAAAAGCGTTTTAAGAATCATTAATAGCAAAGAGGTAAGATAAATGAATCACAATGTCATTTCCGATGAGTACCTGCAGAAGATGGACGCATACTGGCGTGCAGCAAACTATCTTGCAGCAGCTCAGCTCTATCTGCTTGATAACCCTCTTATGAGAGAACCTCTCAAGAAGGAGCACATCAAGAAGAAGATTGTCGGACACTGGGGTACTGTTCCCGGACAGAACTTCATCTATGTCCATCTCAACAGAATAATCAACAAGTACGATCAGGATCTCATTCTGCTCTCAGGCCCCGGTCACGGAGGAAATTTCTTCGTTGCCAATGCGTACCTTGAAGGTTCTTACAGTGAAGTCTATCCGAACATCAGCCTTGATATGGATGGCCTTCAGAAGCTTTGCAAGCAATTCTCTTTCCCGGGCGGAATCAGCAGCCACGTAGCACCTGAAACACCCGGTTCCATCCACGAGGGTGGTGAGCTCGGTTATTCGATCGCTCATGCTTTCGGTGCGGTTTTTGATAACCCCGATCTCATCGCTGCATGTGTAGTAGGTGACGGTGAGGCAGAGACAGGCCCTCTCGCTACATCATGGCAGTCTAACAAATTCCTTAATCCCGTAAATGACGGTGCAGTCCTTCCGATCCTTCACCTCAACGGATTCAAGATCTCCAACCCTACTATCCTCTCAAGACTCTCACACGAGGAACTCGAGGCATTCTTCAAGGGTAACGGCTGGAAGGCATACTTTGTTGAGGGCGATGACCCGATGACAATGCACAGAAAGATGGCTGAGACACTCGACACTGTTGTTGACGAGATCAAGGCAATCCAGAAGCATGCCAGAGAGACAGGCGATTCAACAAGACCGGTATGGCCTATGATCGTACTCCGCACACCTAAGGGCTGGACAGGCCCCAAGGAAGTTGACGGCAACAAGATCGAAGGTTCATTCCAGGCTCACCAGGTTCCTGTAATGATGGATAAGCCTGAGCACATGGATATCCTTAAGCAGTGGCTTGAGAGCTACAAGCCTGAAGAGCTATTCGATAAAGACGGCAGACTCATTCCCGAACTTCAGGAACTCGCTCCTAAGGGCGACAGAAGGATCGCTTCCAATCCTCACGCAAACGGCGGTAAGCTCTTAAGAGATTTGAGACTGCCTGATTTCCGTGATTATGCAGTAGATGTACCTGCTCCGGGTGCAGTTGAGAAGCAGGACATGATCGAACTCGGAGGATACATCAGAGACGTATTCAAGCTCAATGACGATCAGAAGAACTTCAGGATCTTCGGACCTGACGAGACTATGTCAAACAGACTGAGCAAGGTTTTCGAAGTCACAAACCGCGACTGGAACAACCCTATCGATGAGGACACAGACCAGTTCCTTGCTGCTGACGGACGCGTTATGGACTCCATGCTCTCAGAGCATATGTGCGAAGGATGGCTTGAAGGATATATCCTCACAGGACGTCACGGTTTCTTCGCAAGTTATGAGGCGTTTATCAGGATCATTGACTCCATGGCTGCACAGCATGCCAAGTGGCTCAAGGTATGCAACGGACTTCCCTGGAGACGTCCTATCGCATCACTTAACCTTCTCCTTACATCCAATGTATGGCAGCAGGACCACAACGGCTTCACACACCAAGATCCGGGTTTCCTCGATCACATTTCCAACAAAAAGGCAGACGTTGTAAGACTTTATCTTCCTCCGGATGCTAACTGCCTCCTGTCAACAATGGATCACTGTCTCAAGAGTAAGAACTATGTAAATGCCATCGTTGCAAGCAAGCACCCCAGGCCGCAGTGGCTCACAATGGATCAGGCTGTTAAGCATTGCACACAGGGTATTGGCATTTGGGACTGGGCTTCAACTGATACAGGTGATGAGCCTGATGTAGTACTTGCATGCTGCGGTGATACACCTACGCTCGAGGCTCTGGCTGCAGTTGATATCATGCACCGTGAGATGCCTGACGTTAAGGTTCGTTTCGTTAACGTCGTTGACCTCATGAAGCTCGAGCCTAAGGACAGACATCCTCACGGACTTTCAGATGTTGAGTATGATGCTATCTTTACAAAGGATAAGCCGATCATCTTTGCATTCCACGGTTATCCCAAACTTATCCACGAGCTTACATATGCAAGACATAACCACAATATCCATGTTTACGGTTATCACGAGGAAGGAACGATCACCACACCGTTTGACATGCGTGTCCAGAACGAGATCGACCGTTTCGATCTTGTTATCGCCATGGTCAACCACATCTCTTCTCTCGGAAACAAGGGTTCATTCCTTATTCAGAAGATGCGTGACAAGCTGGTCGCTCACAAGACATACATTCACGACGTAGGTATCGATATGCCTGAGGTCGCTGAGTGGAAATGGACCGGCGTTAAGTAATCTGACAATTCATATAACTGTCGGAGGGCTGTCTCAAACGGGACAGCCCTTTTTCATATGCTGTAAGAATTCGAAGCAACACTTGACAACGGCGAGAAGCTTATACTTTCAGTCTTATTTCGACGGCACGGGGTCCATATCCGTGAACTCTTTTATGAGCGCCTTATATCTTGAGTGAGACTGTTCTGTCTCAGCGTTCTTTGCCTTGTGCTGTTCAGTAAGCTCAGCGAGTTCCTTTTGGTGAGGTTTCATGCTTGAAGTAAGAACCTTTGCGACGATGAACTTTATCAGGTTGTAGCCACCGATGAGCACTGTTGCTATTACCGCATAAGCGATAAGCTCACCCCATGACTCTCTCCATATTGCGTAACCAATTAAAAACAAAGGAAGCAGAACCGCAAGGCTGATGGCTGAGCTTACTGCTCTTGGCCCCAAATCGGCTATCCCGCTGCAAATATCAGTGAACAGGTGGGTGGCTTTATAGATTTCCTCCTGAATCTCGTGCAGCCTGTTTATGATCAGATTTTTCTTTTCGTTGATGTGCTTTAATTCGGCCTTAAGATCTCTGTAATGATGAAGTTCGTTAAGTGCCTCGCGGACCTTTTCGAAGTAAGGTTTATGCTCAGGACGGCAATTATCGATCGCGTTTAGCAGGGTGGGTTCATCAGCGTTGACTTGAACATCGCTGTCATAGTACATCTGGTGCATGTCCTGCCATTTGTTTTTGCAAAGGAAGAGTCCGCGCAGTGCCTCGAAGTCGTGCGGATCCTTTGTGAGCATGAAGTCATAAGCATCCTTTGCTGAACCATACTCGTTTCTGAGCAACGCTTTGGAAGCTACTTCCTTGACATTATCCTCACGGAAATATTCATAGTCAAAAGAAACACCGCAGAATGTACAGACATACATCTGCTTATCGAGATCAATGTCGAGAAGTCCGCCGCATGTCGGACAGAGATTACTCTTCAATACTGCCATTCCTATCCTCCGATTCCATGTACCGATCAAGATACTGTGATAATAATATCAACAGCGGAGTTCTATGACAATACTCATGAACTAAGATGGAAGTTGGTAAAAAACGGCAGACTTCTACTCTGATTGAATGTTATAGTAGGACTGTATACTCATTCCGGGCAGGGAATTATATTCTGAGAATATAACGGCACTTTTGCAACATTTATTTAAGTTGAACTGTAAATATACCAAAGGCACTTATATTATTTAAAAGAAGATTGGATATTTATATGAAATCAGGTATGAATATATGACTGATCAGAAGAACGAATTAAGCAAGTTGTGTTTTACAGGATTTATCCTTTCAATTCTGTCTCCAATACTGTTGTTAGTAACAGGAGCAGGTGTTTTCAATATGCTTGGCGATACATTTATATGGGTTTTGACAGCAGTAATACTGCTGATGCCTTTAGTCGGATTAGTACTCTCGATAATAGGAATTGCAACTGCCAAAAAGAAGAACAGAAAGGGCAAGGGGTTTGGCATAGCGGGAATCATCCTGCCGTGCACTTATGCGGTTGTTGCCATATTCATTTTCTTAATTGGATATTTATTCACATCGGTATTAAGTAACGAATCCAAAAAGGGTGTACAAAGCGATCTGTATGTTATGGAATATGTCGGACAACCTGTAAACACTGAATACGATGTCAGTGACTATAAGATCCCTTTAGAGGTTGATTTAAGCTCATTTAACGCAAGCGTCAGTAAAGTCCGGCTTAGGACATATGCTGAAAGCAAACTGCAGACAATAGATAAAGAGAGTGAAAACAGTATTCGGGGAAAATATGAGGATTATTATTTTCTTATTGTCAGAAGCAATCATTTCAATGACTGGTTAGAAGATAATAAGGGAAATATTTATAAAAAAGACGGATACTATGCCATTTCTTTTTTTGCAAGCGGAAAGCCTTCAACAGGTGTATGCTTTGATATGTACATGGATCCGTCCGGCGAATACATAATCATTACTGATTGTGCTGATTATAAGGTTATCACAGAATTTTTCGAGAGCATTAATTGATTGTCCGCAAAACCCGTTTTGGCGAAGACGGCTTAGTCAGACATTAAGTGCACAGGTTGGATCTTGAGTCAGAATATGTGAAGAGGAATTACAATGGTATTATTCATAAACGCATGTGTTCGTGAAAATTCGCGCACAAGGCAGTTAGCCGAAGCGCTGTTATCCGGGATAAAAGATGAGGTTTGCGAGGTAAAAGTTGCCGACATCGTTTTCCCTGTCGCAAACGAAGCTTTCCTGAAAAAAAGAGATGATCTGATTGCCAAAGCTTGTTGGGATGATCCCTTATTTGATCTTGCCAGGCAGTTTGCATCGGCTGAAAGCATCATCATTGCAGCACCTTATTGGGATCTGTCATTTCCTGCATGCCTGAAACAGTATTTCGAGCAGATAAACGTTCTCGGTATTACTTTTGAATACAGCGCCGAAGGACTTCCGGTGCCTAAGTGCAATGCAGATAAACTCTATTATGTAACAACTGCAGGCGGCGCATTTGTTCCGGAAGAATTCGGCTTCGGATATGTTAAGGCATTAGCACAGGGATTTTATGGGATTAATGA
>Ga0326512_10000646_pt1 | contig 29829 bp, 68 predicted proteins | sample 1_2617_0518_D_FD_203652 | JGI IMG/M metagenome (GOLD analysis project Ga0326512, IMG submission 203652) | Bovine rumen microbial communities from UC Davis, California, United States - 1_2617_0518 | ecosystem: Host-associated > Mammals > Digestive system > Stomach > Rumen | place: USA...
ATGAACGATTCAAGCAGTATTTTGAACTGACCGATATTGAATGGCAACTAATAGATACAGTTATTAAGTAACTGAAAAAGAAAAACCAGAAAGAAGTAGTTGACAATAGCTACTTCTTTTTCTATATTATATAACATGATTACAGTACAAGACGCACAACAATTGCATCAAGCATATAAAGCATCACCTATTTATGCAAATAATCAACTAAGATTTGCATATAATGGTCGTGGAGAAACAATTGGTGATTATCTCAAAGCATTTCCGAATGCAGAAACAACATTAAGAAAAGTGGATAGCATTTCAAAACTCAATCTATGGGTTTTTAAGAATGCCGAAAAATATGCTCAATTTGCACAGCATTCTAATCCAGCATCTACTGTTGATGATATTAAGTATTGGTTTCGTGGACAAATCGGAGAATGGTTTATTCTCGATATTTTCCTTCAGGGTGGAAATCAATTCACTGTAAGAGACGTGGATAAGAATCATCTAGGAATGGAAAGTCTCTACAACGTAACACCTACAATCTATACTGGTTGTGCGGATTTCGGGGTTGACGGAATTGCTACAGATAAGAATAATAATGGCGTAGTTATCCAGGTTAAATTCTGGAATCCTTGGGCCAGCAAATTGATGGTTGATTACCATATGGTTTCCGCTACAAGTGATCAAGCAACTACAGAAGGATGGATTGAACCGCAGCAGCAAAAGAGTATTTATTTCTTTTGGTTAGGTTCTAAGCATCATGGGTCTATTTTCAATAATATGAGTAAGTATCTCATGTCACAAGATTGCCCATTAACCAAGTATAAGAAAGTTCTGTACATCGATGGACAAGATTTAATGACAAATACACCAGCAGGATTCTGGTCAAATAATTTCCAGAATGCAATCAGCATATTGTAATCTGAAACAAAAACATTTAAAACCAGGGTTTACAATAACTCTGGTTTTTTCTATATTATAAACATAAACGAGAGGTTAATATGTTTGATACAACGGTAGTTAATAGAAATGAAACGACTGTGGTAGTCCCGCAGAAGAAACCGGATGTTACCAAAATCGAAATCAATAAGCGTGAAGAGGGAAGTGTTTTCGTTCATTGCCATAAGGATGATAACATTTGGAATGGTTTGTTCTATAAGACGCCGTTTCTTAACCGTGAAGATAGTTCACGTGGCCATTTTTATGCAGTCAGATTCGATAGTCCGACTCGTCTGAAATCATATGAAGAGATGCGTTGGTTGACTAGCGAAGAGAATGACCGCGATCGTAAACGGCATTACGACAATCAAAAAACAATTCTCCGTATTCAAGCGGTAGATGTGATTCAGATTCGTTTTATCAATGATACTGAAGTTATTGTGGAAGTAAAATATATTAACCCGAAGGAGGTTTAAAATGACCATTATCTATGATAACAAAACACACATGTATGTCGACGAAGTTAACCGTGAAGACGGAACGGTAATTTCATTCACCAACAGTCCAGCGCATGCGGAAAAGTTCGAGAAAGCAGACAGTCCGACTATTGAAAAGATTAAAAGCATCCGTGATGTTGAAATCATTGAACTTGATTAAGGAAATCTGAAATAAAAACATTTATAACCAGGGTTTACAATAACTCTGGTTTTTTCTATATTATAAATATAAACAAGAGGTTATTATGAACAAGAAAGAACAAGCAAAAGAGTCCAAGCGACAGAGAGCAGAACGAATTGCTAATTCTTCAAACGGTATGACTATGAGAACTCGTGTTGTTCCGTCTAAGAAGAAGTACGATCGTCGTGAAGCTAATAAACTCGCATTCAAGGACTAATATGGACATTAAAAAGTTTGTAGAGCTTGGTAGACAATATGGGTTGGAATGTAATGATGCATATCCACGTTATTTGTATCTTCCAAACCAGCAAGATGATACTGTAGCCGTTTTTATAAATGAAAGGTCTATAAAATTTTGGTACAGTATCGTTAAGACTGGTAATGAGATTCACATGGAAAACTATGTAGAGATTATTGACACCAAAAATTTTGAAGAAGAATTAAAATCATTTAAACGGGAATTAGAAAGGAAAATGAAATAATATGAAAAGAAAAGTATTTCCATTATCCATTTACAAGAAGAACCCGTATAAACCAATCTATACGGGTATTTATGACCCATTAGCATCAGTATTCATCAAAATAAAAATAACCGGTTAAGAAACCGGTCATTTTTATAATAAATCTTCTGGAATCAATTTCATTAACAATCGCTCGTCTACGTATAGATCAAACAATTCTCTGTCTTCTTCCGATAGATTTTTATAACCTTCTTTAGCAGTCTTAATGAACCATGGATCCTCGCAAAGGGAGTAAGTGATCTTTTCCAGGTCATTCGACTGTAATTGTATAAAACCATCCTTAGTACCAGCATCGGGACAATTATTATTATCGGAAGGATTACCTTTATTAAGCGAAACCATTTGATGATCTTTATAAAGGGAAACTAACTGCATTAACCACTGACCACCGTCATGTGCACGTTCTTCATAGAAATCCCAGAATATATCTGGAAGAATCTCTACATGCGGGAATTCCAGTAACAATTGTTCGTACATGTTAGGGTACAAACCATTGTGTTCATGATATGGGTCAGTTGTGCCTTTTCCTTTACCTTGTTTCGATACGTGACCTTTGGTATTATATTTCATACCCCATTTGGAACGTACGCCGAATGATTTAAGTCTTTTAGCTGTGATATTACGCTGTTTGGACTTACGTTTTAAAGCAGCCTTGCGCTGACCAATCTTTCTTTTAAGTCTTTCCGATGGCGAGATATAGACCTCTTTTGGTTGCCCGGTCTTTTTGTTAATCTGGATACGGAAGTTCTTTCTATCCGTATGCCATTTTTTAGTCTTCTTACCATTACGTGTTTTATAGTCGAACCACATCTTTTCTGTTAATGGTTCAGGTTCCGCAGGTAAAAGCAGATCATCTATATAATCCTTAAAGCTTGCCATGTATTATTTATAGTCGGAATATACCTCGGTTATCTGTAAATTATATTTCTAATTATTTTGGGTTGACAAAGGAACAGAATTTTATTATATTATAGGCATGAGAATACGAGTTATTGATTCTAATTCTGGTAGTTTGGATTATAATGTCGGTGATATTTTTAATGGAAATATCTCATGTTATGATGACTCAGAATCTGATTTTTCAGATTTATATATCAACATTGACGATGAGCCTGCTATGTATGTTTATAATAAAAATACAGAGCATAGAGAAATAGGTTGGTCATTGCACTGTCAAGATGTTTTTCTGATTGTTGATCATGAAACCAATAGAATTTTATATACATCTAAAAAGTATGACCGTCGTCATCGTTCTGATGAGTTTATAGCTGAATTACGTGAAGCTATTGCGAGTGGTTTTGATATAACTCCACCGTCAAAGTTTGAATTAAGTTCTGAAGTGGAATTTATGGATATTTAGGTGACTGAAACAAAAAAATATCTAAAATTACCATTTACAAAATCTAAAAGTTTAACTATATTTAGAATGTAAACAATAAAACAAAAGGAAACATAACTATGGCTGAAGAAACACCCACTATGACTGTTGAAGAAACTCTCCGCAGCGTGATTGCCGCCGCAAAGGCTGGCCGCTTCTCGAAGGTTGCTAATACTCCGGAAGGCACGGACTCCTGGACTATTGAAGCTCCGACTGGCACGTTTGTGGTAGAAAACATTAACCGCACGTCGAAGACTGCAAGGGAATTCAACAAGACGAATTTCTACAAGGTTCAGGAAGACGGAACCACTAAGGTGTTCAATCTCGGTGAATGGAAGAAAAAGTTGTTCTATACGTTGCTCTACTGTCTGCAGGAAGGCAAGGTGTTCCACAAGATCGACCAGGACCCGGCTAAGGTCAAGGCAATTGCCAAGGCTATTAAGGAAAATCCGGCTAACTGGGAAACCACTCCGGATGTTATTAAGGGTAAGATTGGCGACAACGAAATCCAGGTTGTCCGTGAACGTAAGTCGTTCGCCTCTGGCAAGACTCTGTTCCGTGTCAAGTTGATTGAAAACGGTGTCGAAACTCTCAAGGGCAGTCAGCTGATGAAGCTCTGGAAGTAATCTGAAAGAAAATTTAATCATCCATCACGTTTACATTTGATCCAAATTTAACTATATTTAAACAAGAACAAAAACGTTAATGCGAATAATTAAGTTGTTCAGTTCTTCAAGACGATAACCGACGGGTTTGGCCGTGAAGAGTAACTGATATACGAAATGGCTAGCATGTGACGCTATAGGTTTCGTAAGTCTAATAATACTAGTCAAAAAAGACTTCTGAAAACCGGTTCTTGTTTTTCCGCAAGGAAAAAACAAACAAAAAACCCAACTGATTCCTCTTCTTGTCTAAGAGAGTCAGAAATACATAAACCTGGTCACACGAAAGTGCCGATATGCAGAGGCCCGAGTTATAAACTGGCATCATTAGCCGCACTTGCTGCATGTCATTCTCAAAATTAAAAACTCCAGAGTGGAGTTTCTTGACCGGCTAGCACAGGCACGAAATGCACTGTCTATGCAAATCGTTTCCAATCGGAAGGTGTGCAAATAAGAGGACTTGCCCATCCAGGGTGAGTCCTCGACTATTTTATAGAGGTTGTCTGAATAATTTAATTCTAATCTTTTCTATTGACAAAAGCCATAAAATTAGCTATATTATATACATAAACGAAACAAACATAAGGAAACAAAAACATGGCTACAGTGATTTTCTCTAACATGGGCGATACTGATACGGCTGTACTCAAGTACATCTGGATGGGTATGCCGAAAGTGAAAGTTGTTGAAATCACTCGCGATACAGTCAACCCGAAGGCACTGGTAAACGAGGCGATTGAAAATGAACACGACACACTGATTATGTGTGGGCACGGAACTCCGAGCGGATTGATGAATCCGGGTTTCAAGGGTGGTGCATATCTCGTGGACCAGTCTAACTACCAGAGAATTAAATGCAACCGAGTGATTGCTGTCTGGTGTCACGCAAAGGATTTTGCGGAAACCTACGGAGTCAAGGGTTTCTGGTCCAGCATGTTCATCAGCAACGCTGGTGAAGCATCTGCAAACGGCATCCACACTGTCTCTGGTAAGTCGATTACTGAACAGGAAATTCTGTTCTGCGTCCGTCTCAACGAACTGATTAAGAACTATGTTCCGATGAAGACGTGGATTGACAAGCTGAAAGAACAGGCTGACTACACGAACGAAGTTGTCAAGTTCAATTATGACGGTCTGCGTTACTACAAAGTTGCACCTACTCCGAAACCGAGATACTCGTATAACTACGGTTCCATTCTGAAGTCTGAATCCCAGCGTTGGGGCTACGATTTGACGGAAGACGATTTTGATGATGGCATCACGTATGTTGAAGACGTCGGTGGTGTCGTAGATGCTAAAAGTTATCGGCCCGCTGTCTACGATGGTGTCTCTAAAGGGAAAAGTGTTGTTCCCTACGAACCGAAAGGTTTTGGTGGAATCCGCAAGACATCTCTCCAGGATGCTGAAGTCATTAAAACCCGTTCTAAGCGAAAGTTGTCTAAACGTCAAAAGAAACTGCGTTTGACTAAGCTCGAAGCTGAAATCGCAGCTGAAGACGATTATCCGCCAGAAGTTTGGGGTTACCAAGACTAAAGACGACTGAAAGGAGTAAAACATAAGACCAGGGTTAACAAGACTCTGGTTTTTTACTATATTATAATCATGAACAGAATTCTTAACCTATTTGATGACCTTAGTAAAACAACTGATTGTAAAAATGCAACTGAACGTGGTTGGGGCATTGCTCAGCGTTTCCCTGATAACAAAATGGAAATGAACACGTTTAAGGTAGTGTCCAGTCTAGATCGTGGTGGTTCTGATTTGGATCTCCGCATTGGTTATCTCTGTCACGGAAGACAGGAATGGACAACATGGCATGTTGGATGCCAAGACCGGTTAACCGTTTGGTTTGAAGATGAGACACGTGTTGATTTTGACCGTGATAACTATGATTCCAAAACAGAATATAAACGTGCAGTATATAAGTTTTTCCAGGAATATGTTGCATGTGGTTTCGGCGGTGGATCTAAACTCCAAATTGTCCAAGAAGTAGAATTCATGGATATCTGATTAAAGAATTCTGACCATTTATCATTTACAATCACCAGAATTTTAACTATATTATAAGTATGAAACAGATTATAGCATTCAGTAGAGACAAAGAAGCACCTGAGCATCCAGAATATGAATGGTTCGAAGATGAATCTGGTCTGACTTTCAATGATGGAGAACCGATAGTACTCCGTTTTGGTGACAATGACAGGGATGTATATAATCTAAAAACTCCATGGTTTGACTGCGATAACGATCTCGTTCTCTACTGGTATCGTAATGAAAAAGACGCTGATAATGAAAACTATCGTGACTATGAATATATCTGCGGTAGTAGTTCAATAACATTTCTGTTTGATGATGGAACGACTAAACAGTTCAAAGTTGCCCGTGGTGCTAGCATCTGGGATGAATGGGATGATGACAATGAAGAACCGATTGGAGTATTCAAAGAACTCGTTAAGTTCCTGAAAGAATATATCAAGAATGGTGGTTGTGAATCTCCATCAAAGTATATGATTGTACCTGAAGTCGAATTCATGGACATTTAATGGAGAATAAAATGGAAGAAGTATTATTTACCTGTTGTTTCTGTGGTCAGAAGTTCAGAGGCACACCGTTCAGTGCGGAACCTGTGATTAAGAATGGCGAATGCTGTGACGACTGTTACAAGAAACATGTAGAACCTAAAGAGGAAAAATAATGGCGATTCATATTGAAGTACGAGACTATAACTCCGCAAGTGATCTTGACGATAACAGTTCCTGTGCATTCGGCGAGATTCATTATACCGGGCGTGGTAGTAGCGACAGCAATTATGTAAGAGAACCGGACAGCGATGGTGACGCATATTTTGCTACCACTAATTTTGGTTGGTGGATTGGATGCCAGCATGCCGTTAAACTCACATGGTCTAGCGGTGAAGAGGTTATTCTCAAAGCGAGTAGAAACGTTAAGCTCAAGAAGGATAAAGAAGCTCAAAAGAAGGTTCTGAACTATTTGAAAAGGCTTATTGACAATAAGTTCAAGTATATACCATTTGGTGAACCTGAACTTAAGCTTGAATTGTCTGGTGCTGAAGCAGAATTCATGGATATCTGATTAGGAAATTCTGACCATTTGTCATTTACTGTCAGTCGGTAATAACCTATATTTTAATTAAACAAACAACGAGGTTTAAAATGAAAAAAGTAACCATGATTCTCATCATTGCCACTGCAGTGTTTTTCGTGATTGGAATGATTGCGGGTAATTACCATTGCGGTGCACATTTCTGTAATACGATTACATCCGCGGTAAATCTCGCGGCTGATCTGGTCAAAACGGAAGCGAAGGGTATTACAACCGTTGTGGGCGGCATTGCGAGGGTATTCGGCTAATGGGCACAATTGTAGTAGTTTTTATGGCCATTGTGGCCATCTTCATGGGAATATATTATATTGGTTCGGAATATCAAATTGGCGCTGGGTTTTGTGCAATAGCGCTGGGAATAATTATTCTAATAGCGCTCGGTGCTGGAAAGTTCGATGAATATATCAAAGAACAGCCAAATGACCCGGTGGAATACGTCCGAACGGAAATAATACATGACACCATCAACCATGTACACATCCATGAAGTTCAAGTTCATGATACTGTCTATTTGACAATGACGGAACCTATGGAAGATTCTATCGAAGTAGAAATCGTTTCAGAGATTCCACTAACAGAAGATGAAGTAGATTCTCTAACTGATGCTGTAATCTATAACCAGTAAAGAAATCTGAATAATAACCTCGTTGAGCCCAGGGTTGACAAGACTCTGGGTTTTTTCTATATTATGGAATATGAATAAATTTTTAGAACAAAATCTTAAAGATCGTGGTTTTGATAAAAATCATGACATTACATTATTTGAAAAAACACCAGTCGTTAAATGCTATGAAGGAGATCAATTTCCTTTGGGTAGAACAATGGTGACATTTCATATGGGTGCTATTGTTCAGCGAGAGGAAGACGATGGTACTGTATATAATATTGTCTACTCTGAACGAGCATCTGATGGGTGTTACTATTTCGGCGGTTTTTCCACGGATGATACGTATTATGTGTTTGACATCAATGGTCACATTTGTAAGACTATTGTAGAGCTGCTGGAGTATGCTAAGACATTGGAAGGTCCACAACTCGCATTAACAACTGATAATGTTGAATTCATGGATATCTGAATAATAACATCATTGAGTCCAGGGTTGACAAAACTCTGGGTTTTTTCTATATTATGAAACATGAATGAATACTTAGAAAGAAAACTTAAAGAACGTGGTTATTTCGATAAGTCTACTACAGTGTTTGAAAAGACGCCGTTCGTCAAATGCTATAACATTGAAGGTTGCAGACCGAATGAAATGTTTGTAACATTCAAGCTTGGTGCTATCGCAAAGCTCAGTAATGGTGACTATGATATTGTCTATGCCGAAGAAGCATCTGATGGATGTTTATTTTTCGGTGCTCAGTCTCCGGGTCGTAAAAAATACGTGTTTGAAATTGATGACCACCGTTGCAAGAACGTTCCAGAGCTGCTGGAGTATGCCAAGTCATTGGAAGGCTCACAGTTTAACCTGGTGCAAGACGAAGTTGAATTCATGGACATTTAATTATGGAATTTGAAGAATTTAGAAGACGAATAGAAATCATCCAAAAAGCGATGGTCGAACGTGGCATCTCGGAAGACAATGATTTTGATGCATGGTGTGACTATCGCGAACCAGCTATTTCAATAGTATTCCAAAAGACTATTGGCACTAGCAACAGTGCCTGTTCCTGGCGAACTGACCGTGCTCTTTGGATTCGTGACGCAAATGAGTATTATGGTTGGATATTCCAGTCGTATGATGAACTCACTGATGCAGAGATTAAAGAATTCTGCCGCATCCATGACATTATGGACCTCGTTTCACCGGATGTTTATGGTGAATCTAAGGTAAAGCTGGATGTAGCTAGTGAAGTTGAATTCATGGATATTTAATGGTATCTGCGAGAATAATTCTAATAATTTCTGGTTGACAAACGACCAGAAATTTTTTATATTATAGGTATAAAGTTGAGGGCATTATGATTAAATACAATGCAAATACCGCTGGTTCTGTCGTCGTAGCAATCATATTTCTGATGATTATCGGTTGTCAGTTAGTATTTGGACAGGAAAAGAAGTTTGAGTTCTCCCCATACATGGATTTCAATGGATCCATTCATGGTGGAATTGGAAGCCATTATGATGGTTTCGCGGCATCTGTCGGCGCTGGAGCTGAATTCCTGTACGTGGTGAACGACAATTTCGCGTTCGGTGTCAATGGTAAGACCAATCTAAACTATGACAACTATCTGTCCGAAGGTCCCGCCGATGATGACGTAATTGTGGATGAATACGGAACATGGACCTCAACATTTGGCGGCATCGTCTATATGGGTGAGATGTTCTATATGGCATATATGGCAATCTATCATGTAGATACATTCCATGAGTCTACGTATCTATCATGTTCCGATGGTGATATTGAACAGAAGAAACTACCATATTCCATTGATGAATTTAATTACCTATTGGAAGTCGGACTAAGGTTATCTTACCACATGTCGGTATATGCAGATATTACTACTCATCTGGTTGAGACTAAGGTTGACCAATCAAAATATCAGATTTATCTTGGGTTGAAATATCACATTTAATTTTCTATATTAACAATCAAGGAGATTAAACTATGTCTATTGAACTCGCAAATACCATTCTAGTCGTTGCTGTATTTGTCGCCATTCTGTTCTGTCAGGTCATGAGCCTGCGTAGCAAGACAAAGCATAACTATAAAAATTCGCTGTTCTGGGACATCAATTCGATGTTGCTGGCGGTTAATCAGGAATGGATCATTCTGGATGTCACCTGGTACACGACTGTCATGAAGGGTGTGTTAATCGGTATCAATGGACTAGGATTCATCTGTGTTGTGATTTCCGCAGTCACTACGATAGAATATAAATTAAGTGATGTTCCGGTCATTGAACCATGTGAAACTGCTGATGATGTTATTGAGAGGGAAGGATGAGAAAAGTAGTATTTATTCTGTTAAGCTTGGCTATCGCAGTTTTTGCTGGGAATTTCCAGAAAAAGAACGACGATACTGTGAAGCCTGGTGATTATTACCATTCTGAAGAGGAATATGAACCGAGAGTGGACACGGTATACATCGAGAAACCGGTTGAATACCGTTATGGTAGGGTATATATCAGGAAGAAGACATACTTTACTGGAACGGAACATAACCAGGGTGTAAGAGTATATTACAAGTCAACAGCCCCTTCTCATTGCGTTAACCCTAACTGTAAAGACCGACACATACATAATAGATAAGATATGCAAGTAAGAGTTGAAGAATTTGACCTGGAATCAATGAAGAATTCATTGGGTGATAACACTGTTGAATTACCCGAAGAAATAAACGTTCATTGGCAATCTTTTAATGACCATTGGGATTTTACTATTAAGTACATTAGTTCTTACGGTGCTGGTTTTCCACGCCGTTGGGATGGGTGTAAGTACGTCAGTATCAATGAACGATCAAAGTGTACGATGCCAGATGGAACAGTTTTCGATACTAATGACAGTAGCTATGGTGAATCAACATCCATTAGGATCCATACATTTGTTAAGAAGATAATCGAATGGGCGGAAAAACACGCGAGACCGAAGTTACGGCTGAGTGATGAAACAGAATTCATGGATATCTGATGTATAAAGTATTAAGTTTCGGGTTTACAAAAGACACGGAATTTTCTATATTATAGACATGCTTAAGATTTATGATTTAGCCGAATATCGTACTGAAGATGAAATTGATAGATTTATCGAACATCGCAAGAGTATTCCGACTGATGCTTCGTTTCGTAGTTATAACCTAAATACTGTTGTGGAAGATGATTGCCATGCGGGTTCTTTTTATTTAGCTGAAAATGATGAATGTGTCTGGTGGTTTGGACCAAGAAATCGTAGGGGTATAGCTCAATCAGATGATTATAAATGGTTCTGTTTTAGAACGGAAGATGGTAAATATCATAAGTTTAATATGATTGATATTCCACATTCCCGTGAGGCAATGAATAAGATTCTGGAATGGATTGCGAGAGGTAGTGCAACAGATGGACCAATATTGAATCTGACATCTGATGAAGTAGAATTCATGGATATCTGATTAAGAGAAAATATAGAATTCTGGTTAACAAAATGACCAGAATTTTTTATATTATAGGTATAGTGAAGGAATTACCATGAATTATAGCATTGATTATTTTAAAACGCTTAACAGCACAAATGATGTTTATGAATTACCTGAAGCTATTAAGGTACATGTAGTGTCGTCTAGTAGCGGTAAGAACTATGATTTTTATATTAAGTTCATTTGGGAATACGGTGTTGGATTTGCGGAATCTGATGGCGGTTGTTCCTGGTGTTCTATTCATGTTGGTTCCATCATGACGATGCCTGATGGAACATCATTTATTATGGGTGATCCTGGTGAATTTATAAAAGACGTATTTAACTGGTTTAAACATCGTGAACGTCAGGAAGTAAAATTGGTGACTGATGAAGTCGAATTCATGGATATCTGATTTATTAAATTCTGATTATATTCATTTACAATATAGTTAGAATTTTTTATATTATTCATGTATAAAGAATGAGGAATGTTTATGAGCCGTAAATTTACACTTGAAGAAATGAAACCAATGTTGGGTAATGATGTGATTGAATTACCTGAAAGTATAAAGGTTCATTGGCATGGTCATTGTCACGAATTTGATTTTGAGATTAAGTTTATTAGTAAACGTGGTGTTGGATTTCCGGAAAGAATGTGTGGTGGTCAGTGGTGCGGACTATATACTAACTCCATTTGTGTTATGCCGGATGGAACTAAAATTTGTGCGGAAGATTTTTCTAAAATTGGTGGCAACTGGGAAGAACGATTTATAAATGCTATATTGGATTGGGTAAAGGGTCCTGAACTAAAAATAGTTGATGTAATTGAATTCATGGATATCTGATTAAACAATTCTGTTAATTTCTTATTTAAAGTATTAAGAGTATTAACTATATTTGATATAACAAGAGGTTAACATGGCATTGACTAAAGATTATTTCAGCAAGTTTACTAATCATGAAATTACAGAATTGCCGCATGAAATTAAATTAACTGTTATTGATAAGACTCAATTTAATACATATGAATATCCTGTACGATGCAAGTATGTCTGGGCCTGTGGTGTTGGTTATCCGGAAAGTAATGAAAGAGGTTGTACATATTGTTCTGTTCTGAATGGTAATATAGTAAGGCTGGCTAATGGAACGGAGATCGTATATCAGAAAGGTAAGACGAATTTAGTGGAATTGATTTTAAATGCTGCAGGCCCTGAACTGAAACTTGCTGCATCTGATGAAGTAGAATTCATGGACATCTGAACAAAAGAATTTACAATTTTAAGGGTTACGAGTCTAGCGAAAAAAAACTATATTATAAACATAATTGAAGAGGTTACAAATGGCAAATACAAAAGTTCGAGAATATCCTGCAATCGTTAAGGAATCGGTTTGCGGTCCGGAGATCGTAATCGGTGTCAATGCAACGTCCATTACTGAAGCTCATGAAATGAGTCTTGCATATTGTAAGGCTCACAGCATGTTCCTGGATTCTGTCTGCATGCCGCAACGATAATGAGGGTTATCTGAAAGAAAAAATTCAAATCTAAACTGTTTACGAGTGGATAACAATTAGCTATATTTACATCGTAAACAAAACAAATTGCGAGGTAAAATAAAATGGCAACTGTTATCTTTTCGAACGCGGGTGATACTGATACCGCAGTTCTGAAATTCATTTGGAGAGGACTCCCCAACGTTAAGTTGGTTGAAGTCAATAAACAGACGGTGAACGCCAAGGAAATCGTTGAACAAGCGATTGAAGCTGAACATGATACACTCATCTGTTGTGGTCATGGTTCACAGATGGGCTTGTACAACCCTGCGGGATCTGGCTACTCGTTTTTGGTTAATCGCCAGAACTACAAGAAAATTAAGGTAAACCGATTCATCGGAGTATGGTGCCATGCATCTGAATTCGGTGAAGCTGTTCACCTTAAGGGATTCTACTCCAGCATGTTTATTTCGAACAAGAGCGAAGCAGAAATGAACCACTGCTATCAGGCATCTGCAAAGTGCATTACTGAACAGGAAATCCTGTTTGCACTCCGTCTGAACGAACTCATCAAGACGTATGTCCCGATGAAAAAGTGGGTCGGTATGCTCAACGAAGCTGCTGACAAGACCATTGACATCGTGAAGTTCAACTACGACGGTCTGAAATATCTCACCAAGTTTGAAGGAGAAGTGCCAGAGTATACTGAATACGGTTATAGAGCATATACGTATTCTGGGTATTCTGGTGGTGGGTTTTACGGAAGCGGAAGCACCTATGATGGATCCAGTTACGGAAGTTCTACTAGCACTGGCAAATATCGATCTGGCCACTGGGACTATCAGTTGAATCGCTACGTCTATGACGACGAAAAGACTGAAACCAAAAAGACCACTACTACAACTCAACCGTCGCTCTCCAGTCCGTCTGTTGAATATTATCGTAATGTCTACGGTGCAGGTGCAACGAAGAAGGAAGAACCGAAAAAGGAAGCTGCTAAAGTCGCTCCGCAGTTAGAAACTGACTGGACTGATGATGATTGGGAAAATTTCCACTGCTAGTTAAAAATTAACCTCGCAAACCTAGGGATGTCTGGATGAAAATTCTGGACATCCCTTTTGTGTTATATCCAGAAAAATTTACTATATTATAGTCATGAATGAAAGAAATCCAATTGTTTATTTTGAAGAAGACGGTGAGGAATGCCTGACTAGCCATGATTGGTGTGGTAAGATTTTAGATGTAAAACCGCATCTAAGCGAAAGTGGTCACCTCAATTGGGTTGAATTCGTATTGGAAAAATACCACGATTATGGTTTATATTTTATTGCTTACCAAAGATCGTTTAAGATTCGCCTCCTAGATGGTCAAGAATTCGAATTCAAGGGAACAAGGGGCGATGTTGAAGACGATTTGGAATTCAACAAAGAGTTTCTCAAGTTCGTTGAAGATTTCCATGACGGTAAGTATGAAACCAATTCTAATCTCCAATTAACCAGTGAAGTGGAGTTCATGGATATTTAATATGGCAAATAAAGTTGTTATTACCGAGATACATGAAATTGCGGCGGATTCATCTGAATTCTATGGTGTTTTGTCTAATCATTGGCCGATTGTGAAACTTTCGTATGATACCTTTAGGGAAAATAATTATTTAAAACGTATTATCATGACAGGTAGTGATAATTTTGTTGCCAAATGGAATATATCCTACCAAAAGACATTTGTTTTTAAGCTCTCCAATGGTAAGGAAGTTAGATTCGATACCACGGACGGTGAAGGTATTGGTCATTTTGTTACTAATGCCGAAGTAGGTAGGGATATAATGAAGTTCATTGACGAATTTAATTATGGAAAGTATGATGGTTCGCAATTAGAGGTGGCTAATGAAGTGGAATTCATGGATATCTGATTAACAAGATATACAGAATTACCATTTACAATTCATCCAGAATTAACTATATTATAATCATAACAACGAGGTTATCAAATGAATCACGACAAGGCTTACTTCACCAAACTCCAGCAGGACAATTTTATCGAACGCGGTTTCGACATCATTGTGAAGCAGAACAATGAACATCTCGGTGTGTGCGGACCCCGAATCTATTACGGAATGACTCATGAAGCACGTGTGTGGCCATCGGTACGTTATGTTTCCACTGGCATCGTACTGGAACATCTCGGTACAAACATGACTATCCAGGAACCGGCAAGTCCACGTGAAGACAGTGTGATTCTGTTCTGCAACGAAAAGTCTCTCCAGACATTGACTATCGGTGGTTGGACGATTGAATTAAGCAAGTATAACCGTGAACAGGTTCTGGAATTTCTCCGTAAAAAAGGTATTAAGTTCGAAGATCCGAATGTAAAGGTATAAAGTATAAAGTATGTTTGAGGAATTCACAAAGAAATTGACTAAGGTCATGAAGGGAATGGAATCCTTTTCTGATGGTGACTATAACCTTCCGGCCTATAAGAAGATGGATGAAAAGATTGGTGACCTATTAGACGGAATCAAAGCCAAATACATTAACCAGGGCTCATCCAGAGTGACATACAGGCTTAATAAGGATTATGTAATCAAATTGGCCATGAATGACATTGGAATTGCCCAAAACTTGAATGAAGTAGCTTATTTCAAGCTTAAGAACTCGGTATTTAACAAGAATGTTTCCAGCAGCAGGAAAGGTTATTGGATCATCGCGGAATACGCGGCACCGGTAACGAACAAGAAGATTGTGGAATTGTTTGGTTGTACCAAAGGACAATTGGACAGCATGATTTCCCATGCATTGACTAATTGTAAGTTCCGAAATAAAACGGTAAAAGAACTGTATGAAACTAAATACCGAAACCATAAGTTTTTCAAGGACTTGCGAAAGCTTCCGCAAATGGGCTTAATTACAGATGACATTTCTGCATTCTATAGTCAGAATTACGGAATTACTAAGAAAGGTCTCGTAGTCTTGGACGGTGGTCTGACTGCAGAAACTGCTCGTCTCTACTATTGACAATTCTGATAGTTTTTCTATATTATGAATATGAAGAGCTTAGTCGTCTAGCATCGACATCCTAGTAGAGTTGGTATATATTGTATATACTAACGTATGCCGAGACTGGTTTCTCGTTAAAAAGAACCTGGGTTTAGTATTCCCATTGAAAAGAGGTCATTTTCTCACTTTGTGACCTAAAATAGGAATAGTGTGGGTAACGCGACCGGTTTCCTGAAGGCAGGTTGAACGAACTTACTTCCGTTGTGATATATTTTATAAGGTTGGTGCAAATCCGACCGTCACTGCTTATAATAGTGATTCTTAGGTTGATAAAACGATATATCGAAGTAAGACTAAGTGATCTGAACGAAAGTTTGGATCACTTTTTATTTTACAATTCTGATAATTTTTTCTATATTATGAACATAAGCAAGAGGTTAATTATGAACATTTCTGTTGAAAATAAGGGTTGTGACGGTTTCGATGTTCGTATCGGTGGAATTGATGAAGGACAGACTCCGACTACTCGTTTGCCGTATTACACGAAGGTAATGAAGCATGTCATTTCCCGTATGGACAATTATTACGATGCTAACGGACTCGTAGGTATTGAATGGAAATTCGCTGAAGACAATGAAGACGAAATTGAAGTGATTATTGAAGTCTGTTGGTCTGCAGATATGAATGTTCCGGGTGATATTGACATAACAGACAATGTGGAACGCTGGTTAAAGGAAGTAATCTAATGACTGATCAAGAACGTTTCAATCTGGAACAAGAGATTCTCGACAAGCTGAAACGTATCTGTGAACCACCATCCCATTACCCATTTGACCCTGAAAAGGTCATGAAAGTGGAGAAGGAAGTAATGGAACGGAAGATTCAGGCTGGTGAATACCCATACGACATTGCGAAAGAAATGTGTTATTCGTACCTGTATAAGGTTAGATACCATATAATAAAGGGTTGACAAAACCGGAATCAATTTCTATATTTAAATAAAAACTGGCGGGAAAGGAAAAAGAAATGGTTGATAATTTTGAACAAATCAGAGATTTATTGAAGTTTGAAGAAGATGGTGACTGTTATTACGTGCAGTTACTGAGACGACAGTCTGATGACCCCCATACGGATGGCATGGCTGATCCCAGATACCATGGAAACATGCATTCCAGGTCCGTAAAGGATTATCTCGTTCCATCATTGGAATATTTCGACAAGATTAAAGAAGACATTATTGCCATATGCAAGATGTTCAATGTTAGAGCATATATCAGGCTTAACAAAAGAACATATAAAAGCATCGCATTGGAAATGATGATGCATATTGCTCAACAATGTAAGTCTGGCGAGACTTTTAATTCACCATATCATTTGGTAGCTTCCGCTGCTGGAGAAACATGTGCTGCTGGTAAGGATAAGACCTGGATCGTTGATCTCGATGAAGAGTATGTTCCATATCAAGATGACATGATAAAAATGATGTTTGAATGCGAACCTTATATAAGGCATATTCAGGAACTCTCCAAAGTCTTAATCAATTCGTCATATCGTGACCCAGAAGACGCTTTTAAGATTGCCTATCAGAATGTAAAGGTTTCGACTCCAATCGTCCCCACGAAGCACGGAAAGCACATTATTGCGAAACCATTTAACACCCAAGCATTTGGTGAGAAATGGAGACAGTATTGCCAGGATAATGGTGTTACATTGCCATTGCCCAGGATGTTCAATGACCCGGATTATACATATACAGTATTTGAATTGACTGATGTATACTTACCGATTTCAAAGGAATTTGAACAATTCCTGCCGGAACATGAAACAATCCAGAAAGACAAGAACAAGATTTCATTCAAGATGCCGATTCTCACTGACTGGGATGTCCACATGTTGGATTTCTACTGGAAAGGTCATTGTCTCAAGAATAAGTATTGGATGAAACAATGCGACATACATAAGGATAACCCTACAATTCTGTATGTTCCATAGTCTACTGCGACAATAATTCTGATAATCTCTGGTTAACATAACCAGGGATTTTTACTATATTATGAATATGATGAAGAAAATGAATGCAGTTGAAATTGTCCGTTATATCAACAATGAAGTTGGTATGGATATCGCACGTGTTGATGATAATGGTAATGTGATAATTCATACAAATCATGATTTCCTCGGTAACGCGGTTTATTTTCACGATTATCTATTCTGTGGGGATTCAATTTACTCTTATATTAACCAGCATGGGTTTAATTGTGAGACGCCGGAATTTGGTACTAATAGTTATAGTATAACAGACGAACCGGATTGGGGATATAAATGTTTTAATCCTGACGGTGTGCATGGTCATGACTGTGAATTTGACGATGATACTGGAATACGGAAATTTGACGAGGAAATTTTAAAGACTGCTGTTGAAGGATTAAAGAAAGCTCTCAAGGTTAATAAACAGTCTAAATTTACAATTAGTAACGAAGTTGAATTCATGGATATTTAGTAATTTATAAATAAAACATGAAAGTAACATTTAAACGAATTATTTGTAAATATGATAATCCTTGTGTAGATGGCGCTACCGGTTATATGCTTTATTGGAATGAACCGGACTATGATCACGATATTCAGGTAAGCAAGCATAGTATTGTATTCTGGCTTAACAGTGAAACACCGATAATAGATTATTTTGCAGATGGTCAAACAGATGAAACCTCTTGTTCAGGTTTGCAATTTACTGATAATGAGCAAGAAGACTATGAACATTGTACCATAACCATAGAATTTACAAATGGCAATAAGGTAGAATATAAATGTCCTGAAGAATTTAGTAAGTTCGTATCAGATTTTAAAGACTTTGTAGATTCTGGTTATACTTGTGTTCCAGGTACATCTGTTATGTCCAGAGCGACGAATTTATTGGATGACGAAATGCAATACGAGATATAATAGTTACATGTATTGACTGATGAGACCTGAATGTTTTATTTCAGGTCTTTTTTATATACAGAATTATTAGAATTTACTATATTATAGACATACGACAGGAGATTAGATGCGAAAGTTCACCAAGACACATAACGATTTGAAGTGGTTGTTCCCGATTGCGAAGACCAAAAAAGAAGCAGCGGAAATTTTTAAGAGTGCCGAAGAACAAGCAAAGTATCTTGCTGATATGGCGGGTATTGAAGAAAAGGACCGTGATTTGGCAATCGATTGTTTTATGAAGGGTTATTCCCATGCTCTTCAAATAGAAGTACATAATTATTTGGAAAAGAAGGTCAAAGACATTTACTGTAACATATTCGGTGTTAAGTGTGACCTCGAAAACGAAGAAGAATGGAATAAGTATTTCCGGTTCCATAAGTTCGAAGACATGTTGAAGAATGCAATGTGGGATCCAAAGCGTGTAAAGAAACCAGCTGCATATATCCGTCAGATGATGGAAGGTTCTGGATTCGATATGGAAGCGCCTGTTAAAGAACAATTGAAGGTATGGTAGCCATGGGATTAGGAACGTGTAAAGCATGTGGTGTTCCGTTCATCGATACGGTACGATTGGAAGATGCCAAGAAGACATATGGTAAGAAGGTGTACGACGATTTCAAGGAACGGAACTATAAAGACTACAACAACATCTGTCGTGAATGCCTAAGGGAATGCAGAACATTACTGTATCACAAGTAATCTGCATATAGAATGAATTAAGTTCTGGGTTTACAAAAGACCCAGATTTTTTTATATTAAGGATAACAAGAGGTTATAATGAAGAACACGAAGAAAGATGAATATGACCACAAGTTGTACCGGTTTGTACAGGAATTGAATCGAATTCCGTTCTCTCCATTTGGCGAACATGATGCGAAACGTACCGCGTTGTTGAAGAAGTATGGGTTCACGGAAGAAGATGTACAAAGATCATTTCGAATCGTTCGATCCATTCCCATGAGAAAATGTTTCTGGGACGGAATCGGATTGAAGAAGGATGTATTAAACAAAAAGGAAAAGGTTGCAATGAAGATTGAGGAAATGGAGGCGTGTGATGAACGATGCACAGAGACATGAATTATTTGTTAAGTTGAATAAGGTTTCCGTTCTCATCGCGAAGAATGCCAACAAGATTGAACAGGGAAAAGATTTAACCAATGAAGACTGGAAGGAGGCATCAGCGCTCTTTAATGATTGCATGAGCCATTTCAACTCCTAAGTTATCTGAAAAAGAAAAATCAGAATATAACCGGTTACGAAATAACCGGTTTTTTCTATATTATAGACATAACAGTGAGGTTACAATGTTCAATACGCTCGTAATTATCGCAGACAAGAAACACAACACGTTTATGGTACAGTGTGAGACCCAAGATTTGGCGGAAAGTATGTACCGAAAGATCGCGGATCTCTGGGAACTCGCAATGGGACATTATAGCGAAGTTGGAACGTATGCGTACGATCTGACTCACGCGGGGGATTTGCTCGCGAACGTTCCGTGTAATGGAACACTCATGTTGTGGTTTGATATCACCATGAATAGTGACCACGAACAGAAGTTCGACACCATTCTTAAGTTCATCAAACAGTGTACCGCGGAAGGTCTCGGAACAGATATGTTAAGTCTGCAAGAGATGGTTACTTCTAAGCAAGACAACTGAATATAAAAATTCTGATTATATCTATTAACGATTTGATTAGAATTAACTATATTATAGACATAACGAAACAATCAACAAGGATGGTTAAATGTTCAGTCTCAATCTCGGCACTCTCTGTAAGATGTATTCTCGCCAGAAGATGAATACTATTATTAACAAGTATGTTGAATTGGTGGGACACGAACCGCGAGTCGATGAAGTAACGTTAACTGGTGAACAGTATCAGACGATGCTCAACACCATTGCGGTCGCCTAAATCAGTTAAGGTTATCTGAAGAAAAAAATTCTAAAGATTACCACTTACGAAACTCACAAATTTAACTATATTTACATCGTAAACAAGAAACAATTAAACAATCTAACCACGAGGTTATAAAATGACTCAAGAACAGATCAACTCTCTCCGCCAGGACATCACCAACGTTACCCGTCAGATTCAGATTCTCTCGGGTCCGGAATTTGCGGACACTGTCCCGGAAATCGGAAACGCTAAGATGGCGCTCGAACAGTATAAGGCTGAAGCTGAACGCCAGGTTGCTGCGTATGACGCTGCTAACCGTCCCGCACAGACCACTGTCACACCGGCCGTTGGTGGTGTTGCTCCGGGTCAGGTCAATCTGTCGGCTCTGACCGCTGCAATCCAGTCTAACCCGGCTCTGCAGTCCATTCTCGGGGCTCTGCTCCAGAACGCTGCCGCTCCGGCACCGGTTGCCCGCTAAGGGTTTTCTGACCTATATACCTGAGGACTGGTTCATCCAGTCCTTTTTTTATTTTCTTTCCAGAACTTCAGACAACTGGGGTAAAAACAGATTATAAAAGGCTCCAAAATGACTGGAGCCACCAGTGTTGTCTGAATGAAAGAATATACAGAATAAGTATTTACAATTCTAATTATTTTTTCTATATTATAATCAAACGTTAAACATCATCAGGATAAACAACATGAAAGACATCAAGACTATTGAAAACTGTGTAACTAAGATCGAATCGACCGGTCTGAAACGTCATCTGTCTGAAGACATGCCCGAACTGAACGACGTTCATCATTACGTTATTCAACTCGATTACAAGAAATCGGAAGAAGACGAACTGATTGACAATCTGCCCGAATCGTTCGAAGCCTGTTTCGAGAACGAAAACAAAGACGGAACCTGTGATTCTGTCTGGATGTTCTATCTGGAAGACCAGACTGAAGAAGACGTCGAAAAGATCGTCAACTGGTTGAAAGAAGACAAACACTGGTCGACTTACCAACCGTAAACTGAATTAAAAGAAATATAGAATTCTGGTTGACAAAACGACCAGAATTTTCTATATTATAATCATCATCAAACAGGAGATTAGATATGACTATTGAAGAAATTATCAACAAGATTGACGAAACACTGGTTAAGTGTGGATCTGAATCCGTGAAAAATCAGGTCAACGTTATCCACGACGGAAACTATATCAAGTTGTCCATGAAGGGAACGATCGGACTGTATATGTATATCATCAGAAACTATGGTGGTTACATTACGTGTACTGGATTGAACACGACTGACCGACATGGAAAGATCTATGACTATCATCGAGACATTGGTGAAACGAAACTCGGTGACAGAACGTATCGTCAACAGATCATCTACGATATTACTGAATCTGTATTCCAGTTTATGTATTTTGGATTCCAACCGGATGATGAATGTGATGATGGAGAAACTGACTGGGAATTGTTCAATGAATTCCAAGACAAGAAACAAATGATGTACGAACTCCCCGAACCGGAAGTTGAGTTTGAGTTCTAAGTCAACTGTTTAAAATATAACTCAGGATATGTATTTACATGTTCTGAGTTTTTTACTATATTTTAATCAAATCACAGGAGATATGAATATGAAGACTATTAGTGTTGAAACTCTCATCAAGACTATCCGTGACAACTATGACAAGTATATCGAAGAGGGATTCGACGTACCCGAAGTCAAGATTGAACACGGAAACGGATTCGTGAAACTCGAAACCGACGACAAGGACAACCAGATCAACTCTCTGTTGTATATCAAGAAGGATGAATACGGAGTGGAATTCACGGGTCGTACCAGAGACATGTATGGTGAAGTGTATACCTACAACATGGTTACTACCGAAGACGAAATCAGTGAGATTGTTGATGGTCTGTTCCAGTTCTACGTTGGATTCCAGTATGTCCAGTTCTCTAATCTGAGTGAAGACTATTACAAGGAACTCGAGAACAAGACTGGAGAGTTGTTCGGGAAATATGAAGGAATGACCTTTGAAGTCTAACTAGATTGTGTGTCCTGAAAGAACCTGGAAGAAATTTCAGGTTTTTCTTTTATATCATCTGTATCTACTCAAGTCGACTGTCTCTGCCAGCTCGGGTAAGTCCAGTAACCATATTATAAATAATACATGATAGGAATTAAAAAAATTGATGTCAAATATGCCCAAGCCTTTTATGATTGCGTGCGATTCATTATGGAATGGGAAAATGAAGAAGGTATAGCAATTAACAATATCCTTCCTAAAGACCGTACCTTTGATATGGAATGGGAAAAAAACGGTCATTTAAAGGAGATAGACTATTTTAATAACAGACCCAGCGATACTACGTATGATTCAGACTGTGATGGAATACGCGTACCTCTTCCAGGGAATAATGATTTTGGTAACCATACTATTACCATTGAATTCACTGATGGTACAGTAATAACCTATAACCTTCCGGAAGAAGGTAATAAGATGTTACGCGACTTAACGGATTACGTGGGTTCTCATCATGAAGTAGTTCCTGGTCGCACAGAATTAGTCACAGCAGCGCGATTACTTGATGACGATATGATGTATGAGATTTAAGGAGAGGTTATGATAAAAGTAACTAAAGTAGAATTTTTTACCCTTAATAATAATGGTGAACCAGAACGTCTTGACCGTACCAAACAATGTCCATTTGGCCATATTTATGTTGAATGGGAATTGTATGAGGCTGATATTAGGTGTGCAATGATTAGAGTAAACAGCCCTGAAGCGGACGGTCACTATCTCACCGGTAATTACTTTAAAAGGATAAAAATTTATTTTGAAAACGGATATGTCTGGGACACGTTATTGAAACCAGAGGCGGAATGGCGAAGAATGATTTATGAAGAGTTAAAAAGGTATATCGATTCCGGTTATGAGGAATTACCGGGTGAATACCAATCAGAGATGTCTCGTGCCGCAAGGTTATTGGATGATGAAATGCAGTATGAAATATAAAGTCATTTAGAAACTATTAAGGGAATCTGGATTTTTTAGTCCAGATTTTTTTTATTTACAAAACAATTAAGTTTTTCTATATTCTATTAAAAGAATTAAGGAAAAACTATTAAGATGTTCACATTCAAGATTCAATACCGTGACCAGAAGGGTAATGTCCATGATATGACCGTTTCCCTTCAAGGAGAAAACGTTGACCAGGCAAAGACCAAACTGGAAAGACGATTCAAGGAAACATTCCCACTCTGTGATTTGATTCATGTCGGAGGTTAACAATGAATCCGATTGTATATGTTAGCCTCAACAATTCCAATGGTTGTAACTGTGAGAACGATGAATGGCGTGGATGGGTAATGGGTCATGAATTCATTAACCCTAGAATGGAACAAAATGTATTGATTGTCGACGATCTTTCTGATGGAACTAAAAATATACGGAAACGATTGGATTGTTATCACATTGACAGACCAACTGATTATGATTATGTTAATTTGATATTCCAATTTAAAAATGGTGAGGAAAGACGATACGACCTCTTGAAAAAACAACAACTGACCGAATGTCTCCAGATGATGGAAGAATATACGTTGAATGGAAATGATCTGGAAGCACCGTCGAAGTTTGAAGTTAATAATGAAGTCGAATTCATGGACATCTAGTTAACTGATTGAAAGAAAATATAGAACTAGGATTGACAAATTCTAAATTTTTTACTATATTTAATATATCATCATCAACAAGAGAGTTAAATATGTCTCATCACGTTTCTATTTGTCCGACAACCGGTAGTTACAATGTCAGTTACTATGGTAACTGTATTCTAAGAGTCACTGATGTTGTAAGAGTCTATGGTAAGATCTACTATGATCTACCAGATACTAAACTGTATGAAAAACTGAAAGACATGTGTTATCGTAAGTGTAACAACAGTGACTACAGAAGACATTTCGAATGGTCTGATAGTTATACTGTTGAACGAATAAGAAAGACTATTGATAGACTCAACAAGTAGTCTTTCTTTCCAGTCGGGTTCACTGAACCTGACTTTTTTCATTACACACAAGTAATCACAGTAACCACAGTGAAAAGAAACCGTGGTTACATCTGTCATCTGATTAAAAGAAAATACAGAATATCCATTACCAAATTGATTAGAATTACCTATATTATTGGTATCAACAGGAGATTAATATGTACACAGATGTAAGAAAGTATACCAACAAGTTACTCGAAAAGCTCGAATCCGGTGAACTCGACTGGGAACAGGTATGTCGTGAATGTCTCTCCGAAATGTCCGAAGACTCGGTGAAAGATATGTGTGTCACCACGGAGTTCGTTGAAGTTGATGATGAAGACTGTTAGGAATTATTCCTAACTCATGGGTTGACAAGAAACACAGAATTTACTATATTATAGTCATCAACAAGAGGTAATAATATGATTGAATTTTGGAGAACAACTGAAGAAAACCCGTTTGGAGATGCCATTGATTTCTACAAACACATCGCGGAGTTTTTCGAAACCAAAGCGAATCAGTTTGTGAAGAAGTTTGTGGAAGCAATTCCAACGAATATTCTGAAGAATGAACTGTATGTATGGAACGATACGAGGACGAAACCTGCGATTAGGGTTGAATTCCACGTGGATGTGACTGATACATGGAGAGATTGTATTACATACTCTCTGAAGGAACAGAAAGATGGTTCGTTCCAGTATATCGTGGAAAGGTCCAGGGTAGAAGAAAAGTTCAAGTTTAAAACGGAAGAAGAAGCTCTGAACTGTGTAACAGAGATGTGGAACAGAATCTTTAGTGAATAACTGAATTTTTCTTTCAAAACTTTTGGTATTTACAAATGTAGGAAAATAACCTATATTTGTAATATCAAAGGAGATGATTATGGCAAGAGCGAAGCTGACAACGAGGATTAAAAACTACATAAAGGACGTGAAGGAACTCCAGAGGATGAGAACTCTCCGTTCTACTAGACTCGGTGACATCGATAAGAAATATGACTCATTGGTAAAGAGACATGACGTTATCACTGATCTTGCCATCAATAAGTGGTTGGATGGACAAATGACAGGTAAGGATTTCTCGCCGTTCATCACATGTGCACAGAAAGCTGATTATGGTGATTCATGTCTGGAGTTTGTAGAGAACAATCTGGAATGCGACGATGGTGAGGATTGGCTCCTCGGAAATAAATAGAATTTTGACCTCCTGATGATGAAAAGACGACGTGATCCTACCCCGGATTGCGTCGTTTTTCGCTTATATTTGCATTCTGGGCTCGTTTTTAACTATAATAGTATAAGTAACAGGGTTAATGAATTTTTTGGTTTAAAATGGGTTTACAGATTCCGATATCTTTAGTATATTTAGATTACATTGGGGGAGAATAAATATAATATGGAAATGACACCGGAAGAACATAGAGAATTCATGCTTGCCCAGAAGGAGGCAATAGAAGTCGCCAAGTGGTTACTTGGTGAGAAGATCGGTCGTGACCCTGGTGAAGAGTACATTCTCCAGTGGATTAAGGAGAACGCAGAGGATTTCCGGCGTAACTGGCCAGCATATTCTGCAGAGTGGCGTGCATCTCATAATAAATAATATATGAGAAACGGAATTAAAAGCATTTATGATTATGTCGGTCGTGATCGTTATGAAGCACGCGACAATGTTCACTCAAGAATAACCTTTCTTGAACCATGTTTTCCAAAATTATATCCCCCAGGTACTTACGGAATGGGAGGTAATAATAGATACTGGCAACTTCGTTGGTCAGATGATATTCCAACAGAAGAAGAATATTCTGTTAAACAATGGTGTATGGTATACAGTGATAATATTTACCAGGTCATAACATTTGAAGACGGTACGGAAATGCTTGTAACAGGTGAACACCGCGCCGAAGACATGCAAAAGCTTCAGGAATACATAAATAGTGGTTATGAGACGGGGTCTGAAATGTCTCGCGCTGCCCAATTGTTAGATGATGAGATGATGTACGAGATTTAGGAGAGGTTATGGCAAATGGAATAAAAAAGATTGTTGATTATAATGACGATGATGATTTTCGCAGGCATGACAATGGTCCTGTATGTACCTTTAGAACACCTTGTTACCCAGAATTCCATATTGGTGATGGTGTAGATGATCCGGGTAGGTTTAACTACATCCGATTCACGTGGAATGAAGATACAAGAACGGAAGAACATTCTTCAGAGATGCGCCAATGGGCTTTATTCTACAAACCACACATGCATCAGATCATTACATTTGAAGATGGTACGAAATGGGAAATCACCACACAGAACAAAGATGCTGACATTGAGAAGATAAAGACTTGGATTGCAGGAGATTTTGAATTCCAGTCAGAAATGTCTCGTGCTGCTCGACTTTTGGATGATGACATGATATACGAGATATAATGTCTGAATGACAAAAAAATTTAGAATACCGGTTTACAAAAGACCGGTATTTTACTATATTATAGTCATCAAGAGGAAATGAAATGAATAAGATTATGAAAACAGTTGACAAAATCACCAGTGTCGGTGAAGTTGTTCTTGGAATTGCATTCTGTGTTGCATTAGCAAGTATTGCGGTTTGGTCGTAAGGAGATATAACGATGCTTAGACATAAGAAAGAAATGAAACAGCATCACCTTGCGGAATTCCACAAGAAACTGGAAGAACTCATGCAACGGTATAGTGTGATGTACAAGGCGAATCCGGCGCTGAATGACGATAAGTCGTTCTTCCGTCAGCGCGAACAGGAGATCGATGCTCTTGCGAAGGAGTACGGTGTCAACTGGAATAACCGAGAACAGATGGGGTATTACTGGTCCCACGTGGTACACAAACCAATCGGAAGAATCAACTCCAAGCACGACAGGGCACGCCGTTGTCATCGTGCATCTACGAAGAACGGCATCAAACCATTAAAGAAACAGTTTAACGAGGAAATCAAAGACTATGACCCAGCCTACGAAGCATTCTGCGCCGCATATGGAGACGACAACTACTAAGCGCCCGACCCACGAACCGGATTTGTTCAATCCTGGAATGAGTTGGGACGAACTCCGCGAACAATGGGCTAAAGCTCAGCGCGGTATCTAACCTTTCCATAACCTCCTGATGATGATAAGAGATGGCTGAGTGAAATACCTCGGCCATTTCTTATTTACGGGAAACACAGAATTTACTATATTATAGACATAACTTAAACAACAGGAGACAATCACATGAAGAAGTTTGAAATCACCTACACCATGAAGAAGACGTTTACCATCCCCGATACTGCGACAGACGAGGAATACGATGCCGCACGAGATACGGTGGTCGATGGAATCAAAGCTGATGGTGGTACGGACATTGGTGTCCAGCTCGTCGACGCTCCGGAAGAAATCAAAGCAAAATATATCATCAACAAGGAGTGTCAGGACTAATGAAGAAAATCATTCTCATTCTCATTCTCACCATTCTGTGTGCCTGTGACGTATCGGCCAGTTCCAGATGGGAAGAAGGATCACAAGTAATTGTCAAGAAGGGTGAGACAGTGGTATACAAGACTCCATGTGGTATCGCCAATATCATCAATCCACTGAATGTTCAACGAGGTGGTGGTGTTCTCTCTGGTGGTGCTGACGTGGAAGTGTTAAATACAATCACCGTTACATATTCCAATAAGCTAACCGCCTATTTGTATTACAACAAACCATCATTGGTAGAAACTGTTAAGAATTTCCCAATGAACGATTATGAATTAGAGTTCTATAAAGAAGGTTGTTACGTAGAAGCATTCACTAGTTAACTGAATTAAGGAAAATCCAGACCCAGGGTTGATAAAACTCTGGGTTTTTTCTATATTATGAATATAACAGAGAGGTTAATAATGATTGTTATTGGTTCTATTGGTTTAGCAATTGTTGCTACAGTAATGGCTGTAACAAATCCCGACATCTATAGAACAGACGAGGAAAAGAAGGAGTTGAAAGATGGCAAAGAAGTATGAATTGTATGTGAAGAATCCGGAAACGGGTAAAGTCGGTAAGGTAAAGGAAGTTCCTGAGGATCAGTATGATGATCTCTGTAAGGAATGGAGAGACGCACAAACACACGGTTTAACATCGTTCATCTGGGAGATTTAAAATGAATGAAACACTGGCAAGTATGAGTCGGTACATTCTGCGATATAATCCGTTCACTGGTGAATCCTACAGTGATGCCGTTTACAGTGAAGGTGGTGCGATGGGTTATTTGGAAAGCTGGCGTCAAGCTATGATGGATCATTACCGCGGACTCGGACTACTGGATGAACCTGAACAGGAAGAAGAGATTGATTTCTCTGCACCGGAATGGAACAACCTCGTTCTGAACTAAGATTAGTAACCTCCTGATGATAAGATGACTGGGTGAAATATCCCGGTCATTCTTTATTTACGAAATATCTAGAATTAACTATATTATAAGCATAACAAGAGGTTAATATGGCAAAAGAAAATTGGGCAACAGTTAAAGACATCGCTGATTGGTTCAACAAGTTAGTATCGGAAGGCAAAGGCGATTATTTCGTCGAAGTTGACGATAATTTCGGTGGCAATTACGGTTTGGACAAGGGTGATCGTTACGGTTACGTGGATGACAAGTACAAAAACGTTACCATCGGCGATTTTTGCGAATACATTGAAGGTTAAAGGAGAATTACACAATGAATAAAGACGGATTTGTAACACCTCCCAAATGGTGGAAACAGACACAACCGAAGAAAGAAATGAAGTCTAAGTTCTCTGCTCCTAGGATGGAGATCAAGGGAAACGAACTCATTATCGTCAATAACAAGACTGCTGAATAAAAACATCTAAATCTTTTCGATTGACAAAAGACCAGAATTTAACTATATTATAGGCATAACGAAACAAGAAGAAAACAAAAGAGGAAACAAAATGAAGAAAATCATCATCGCAATTCTCATGGTCGTTGCAATCGCGTTTGCATCTGAAACTGACAATGGTATCGTGAACGTTACCAAGAACAAGTATGGAAC
>Ga0326512_10000647_pt1 | contig 29798 bp, 19 predicted proteins | sample 1_2617_0518_D_FD_203652 | JGI IMG/M metagenome (GOLD analysis project Ga0326512, IMG submission 203652) | Bovine rumen microbial communities from UC Davis, California, United States - 1_2617_0518 | ecosystem: Host-associated > Mammals > Digestive system > Stomach > Rumen | place: USA...
CATAATTATGATTGGTGGAGGCCTGGAGTAAATTTAACATAAACAGGAGGATTATGATGCAGACTAAAATTAATATTAATGACAATATGTCATTTAAAGAAGCACATGAAAAACATGGACTACATGGGTATGTTCAAATATTCCGTAAGAACAAAGAAACTGGTGAAAAGTCTTTATGGTATGAAGATGATAATATCATTCCCATAAGTGGATATAACTGGATACTCCAAAAGATATTTGGACTATATTTGGATTCTTCTCATGCAGTACCATTTGAAAATATTGGTCAAGATACTAATCTTATTATACCTGATTTGAATGATTCTGGTAGATATCAGATTGGTATTGATCCTGATAAATATACAACCATGGAAGCTGATATATCTGAAAATCATTTCATTCAGGGTTTCATGGTTGGTAATGGCGGAGCTGGTGAAGATGCTATTACTACAAAGAATACCGATTACTCTTTTACCAAATTAAGAAATCCAATACCTTTTCAGCAGACACAACAATCACTTGATTCCAGTATAGCCGGAAAATATCTTGGTGTATATCGTACAGGAAGTAGTTCATTATCCAAATCATATTACATTAAGAAATTTGATTCTCGTCCACATATATATCATTCATGGTGGAGGGACGGACAAAAGTGGGACTATGTTGATCCTGTATCACAAGGTGATTTAGGACCTGATGCAACTAATGGTGTTGGTAAAACCAATCGTATAGAAACATACGCACAGATCGAATTATCCATCAATACCGATGACGGTGATTGTCTTTCTTATTTCAATAATGCAGGAAATAATCAGACCGCTATGATTAATGAGCTTGGTCTGGTTGCATTCGATACTGTTGATGGAGAACGTTCTCTATGTGAAAAATTATACAAAACAAAGATCAAAAGATTCATTACATTGTTATTCGATGAATCTTTACATGACACAAGTACAACAGCAGAATTGGTTAAACTGGCAAATGATATTGTAACTGGATTAAGTATCATAACCGATAAAGGTCAATCCAATATAAATACATTCGTTGAACTCCTTGATGGTATAAAGGATTTTGACTGGACAATGGATGAACTCGATTATACGGCTTTACAGACTGAATTATGTAAAGAAACTAATATTGGTGTTGAAGCATTCTATAATCAAAACTCGACATTTATCTATGCCACAGATAAGTTTTTGGAATATATGAGTTCTTCTGAATTTGATGATCTTACAACAGATGAAGCACAACGAATCAAATTGATAACTTATTATACGTTTAATTCAATTCCATTACAGAGTAACTGGGAAATACTTATTAATTATAGAATATACGCAAATTGATGATTGGAGATGTTATTATGGATATAAACCAAGATAATGTCAATAAATTTCTAAAAGAAGTTTCTGGTTCTATTGCAAGAAACGTTGAAGGAATTGTATATACTTATACAAGTATAAAATGGAGAAAAGTATCATTTATTATACCAATGGCTCCAGAGCCTTCTCATCGTCCTCGTCTATCAGGTTATAGAGTATATGTACCTGGTGCTGCAAAGAATCAACGATTCTTCAACAATAATGTTTTGCCTAATTTGAAGGGGCTGTTTATTACGACCCCTTGTAAAGTTAAATTAGATATATATGTTCAGACCCCTAAATCATTTACAAAGACACAACAGATATTAGCAGAAATGAGAGTGTTACGTCCATGGGGCAATACAGGTGATATTGATAACTATACAAAGGCTGCATTGGATATGATACAACCCAATGAAAAACGTGGACATGTGGGTATAATGTCTAACGACTGCTTGATAATCGAGGATCATACGAATAAGTATTATTCGAGTACGCCGAGATACGAGATAACACTTACCTATATGGATTCTATACCCGATTCAATACAATCTCCTTTAAGATTAAAGGATAAAGTATGATAAAATAATAAAGGAGGCTTATAATATGCCAAAAGATGATACAAGATCATTGATCAATGCTGGTCCGATAGATAGTCTTAATAGATTGGATGTTGCTACCAGTAAATTTCAAAAAGGCAAAAGAAGAGGTTCGATAATATATTCCGCAAGAGACAATATATTTGAATTTCCTGTATTCGTATCAAATAGTGTCTCACTTGAATATGCAACCGCAATTAATTCTCTATTGGAGCAACAATATGCTTCGTTCTTACAGATGGCTATATCTCAGAATCCTTATGTAGAAGCTGAGAAGGTTCGTCAAGGATTACAGTTTGCTGACTATAAGACTGACACTGCTAAATATCTTGAATATATGGAACTTGATTTCGCTCGTGAAGCATGTCATAATGTAATTCAAGAAGGAAACTATCGTTTTGAATTTGACTTGATGTCTGTTGAAGATAGTGTTGCTCGTGTTATAAATGAAGCAATGGAATATGAACCATTATCGGAGTTTGATCATTTCTTCCAAGAAGCTATCCATAACACTCCTAGAGGCACACCTGATATTGATTATTATTCACCACGAACAGTTACACGCAACCGGGATGAAACAGATCCACAGGGAAACACGATACATGTGACTAATAGTAGAACTTATCAATCACCTGATCAAATAGCCGCAGCATCAAGAGCTGAAGATACTGCTAATGCTGATTTGTATGGTATTCCTGCACAAGTACCTCAGGGCGGTATACCAATGGATTCAAATGAAAGAAATCGTATTGGATACCTTCAGAATATACAGAATCAAAGAGCTGTTAATGCACGTAATGCTCAAATTGCAAATAGTCCTTATTATAATGCAACTAACGCTTTACAATCTGGACTTAAACCACTTGAAACATTGGGAAATGTTGCTGATAAAGGGGTTTCTGCAGCATATAACATTGCATCATTCAAGGATCGTAGAGCTATCGACAGGGGTAGAGTAACACAGACAGAACTTCAGAATCAAGAACTCCAGAAGAAGAATCAAGAACTTGAGAAGAAACTTGGTTATATGGATACAGAAAAGCAACTGGATATTGCAAAATCCAGACAGGCTATTGCTTCTGCAAAGGTTGCTGGACCTATAACTTACATGGATGAAACTAAGGCTCAGAAGTTAAATACCATGAAGCCTCTGATATTCAATGTTCAGTTGATTGTAATGAACAAGGATGATACTGTCAATCCTATAAACTATCAAGTTGGAGTTAAGTGTCGTTGTCATATGATTGATTCAACTGTACTTCCTGACGTTGCTAAATATCCTTTAAAAGAAATGGATAAAGTTGCTCGTAAGGTTAAATGGAAAGCTGGAGAACTCAAATTCATGAAGGACTTAGTATTCCATATTGATGAAAAGAAACAGACCGCTGTTGACTCAAAAGATCCAAGAAGAAAATGGTATCGCCGTTTGTATGAATTAGCACATATCCAAGGTGATGCACCAGCATCTTCAGTTCTTCAGGGTAACTCTCTATTCAAAACATTCATCAGAGATAAACTGAGTGACAAACGTCAAACATCCAGAAAACTTTCAAATGGATTCATTCCAAATGTCTCGTTGGTTATCTCTCAGAACGACGTTGACAATGTAAAGAATCAAACTAAGATTGATTTGTTAGACGGTTCTACTGCAAAGAAATTCTGCGGTGAACTGTTCTTAATGAATCTTGTTGTAATTGATATTGATGCTGAAGCAATTAAGATAATTCAACCTGAAAATCATAGTAATTTTGAAGTTATGTCGTTTGCTTCATTGAATAAACAGATTGCGACCCTTGATACTGCTGGCACAAAGACCAGAGATATGTTCAAATTATTAGGTTAATAACGGAGGTGAATAAGTAATGAATAATACTACAAAAGGTTTATTAAAATCATTCCAAGAAAACAATGGTGATGTCAATAAAGTTATTATTGATCATATGATGGAGAATCTTAAAGGTATATATAGCAATACAAGTTCAGATGAAGCTAAATGTAAAGGTGATATTACCAAATCTCCTAACTATGATAAGATTGAAATCGCATTAGCTAATCTTTCATCAATAAAGAGATTGTCAAAGGGTGATATATCCGATCTGAAGAATCTGTTTAATACATTACATCGTCCTATATTCAAGAAACTTGTCCCTGAGTATCTTAAGAAACCTGATGAGAGAAATATAATATTCACAGCAACATTCTCTACAGGATATAGAATTCTTGTTGGTGAATTATCTAGGATAATCGCTTCAACCAACTTTGATGAAAAAGGAGCTATTTATAAACCTGATAAAATTCAACGTCGTTCTGACTTAGGTCCATTCATCAGAAAGTTTAATGGTGATATTGATAAACGCCTTGATGATGATATAAAACGTATCAAAGCCAAGGTGCAACCTATTCAGGAAGCGGCTGCTTTAACCGCTACTAATGAAGCACTTGGTGCTATCATTGGTTTAATTGAAGGATTCTTCGGGTTCCTCAACAATATTTTCAGTTCTGCACAAGCTTTAAATCCAATAGCTCTGATAAGTGCTCTTCTTACAAGATCATATGATAAGAAGATTGAAAAATTTGATGAGATTTCTGCAATGTATGATGAAACCAAGAAAGCATATGAAGAATATATGAAGATTCCTGCAACACAGAGAAAGAAAAGAATCGAACATAGATACACTAAGATGATGGAAAAGTATAATATCAAAATGGGAAATCTCAAAACTCAGATAGATCATTTTGATATGAGATCTAAGGAAGAGGCTAAGGATATTGTTGATGAAGCAGTGTCAAAGAGTAAGTCATCATCTTCAGGTGGGATATTTGGTAAATTCAAAAAGAAAAAAGATGATTCTTCTGATGATAAGAAAACTTCTGAAACTCCTAAAGAAAAAGAAAAAGAAAAAACAGAGAAAAAAGAATCATCTAATGACAATAAAGAAGATGATATAGGATTTTAAATATAATGGGGGCTTAAGCCCCCATTTATTTTACATTATCATTTACATTCACATATACATCGAAAGGAGATGTTATATGCTTATCAATAAAGCATTACCATACATTACTTCAATATGTGTATATGCATATTCACAGTACCACAATATTATTTTAAATGAACAAGTAAATATACCAGATGCTGTGTATAATAAAATATCACGTATGATATATATTTATTATACAACAGCATATACAGATGGTTATATCGAAGAAATAGGTATCGGGGATTGGATTTATCACAAATCATATAAACTGATAGATATAATTCATTCAGATATTGATTTGAGATTGGATATTGTGGACTATATAAAAAAAGAAAATAGACCAATACAATTAATATCTCTGAAGAATACACCATTCGAATGGATAGATATAGAATACGATATGGTGAAAATGATATTTAATTTGTATCGATATTAAACAAAGGAAAGACACAAATAAAACGAAAGGAGTGTTAATAATGAATCAAACATATTCAATCATAATTATCAATAAAACTGACGGTAAAAAGATTGGTGAATTATTAACTGCATCTTCTGAACAGATCATGCAGTTAATAAACAAAGGATTCGGTGTTATTGATAGAATGAATGGAGCTGAAATCACTGAAGGTATGCTAATGTCAACCGTAGGTGTTTCAGATGGTTTCATTAATATAGGATAATTTATATTTTTGAAACACATATAATTATATTGATTATGAATATGAAATATTCATAACAAATCATTTATTTAAAGGAGGACATTATTATGTCAAAAGAAAACAAACCTTTCTCATTCGCAGCATTAGCTGCATACGGTCAGAGCGAAAACACAGCTGCTGTTGCTTTACAGAACGCTTTCAGAGAAGATGCTAAGAGGTATTACCTCAAAGCAGGTTGTCCACAGAAAGAGGAATTTGCAATCTTCGATGAGATTGTACCTGATTTAACTAAAACAACAGGAGCTATTCCTGGATTCGTAACAGGCTTCATGAAAGATGAAGGTCGATCATTTGATCTCCCTGCACCAGATGAACAATCTGCAGATGCAACTATTTCATTTATCCATAAAGAGGAAGAAACAAAAGAGGGTATCAATACAATTGGACCCAAGAAAGGTGAAACATGGACTTCTACGACTCTTGAACATGATGAAATATCATTGAAGAATCGTAAGAATCGTTTCAAGAAAAAGTAATCTACATTAATTTGTCATAGATACTCCAGTCGTGTATATAGTGGGCCCATATGGGCCCACTATATACATTCTTTTTTTTATATTTCTATATATATATTATTTATATGAATCAGGAAACAAGAATAATCTCAACGGAGGTGATTTAATGAAAGATTCATCATTTATAATCGAAGGTATCAACAACTCTAACAAAGATACCAACGACAATAATGTTGTTGTCGAGATGAAAGAATCTCTGACACTAGCGTCGGAAGATTTAAGTAATCATAAAGTGAGAATGATGGAATTAAAAAATGCACAAAATGTAACTTGTTTCCTGATATCTAAATGTTTAAAGGAGTTTTTAAAATGAATGAAATTTTCGACGATTCAAATCTTGAATTAATCGACGGATTCTCAGTAATCCAAAACGATGAATACGAGAGACTTATGAAAAGAGACTTAATGTATTCGTATCTTGCTGGAGGTTCTGTAATAATGGGTATCGTTACAGTTCTCACCCATTTTAGAGCTAAGAAAGCTTTAAAGAAAAATAATATATTGAATAAAGAGATTGAAGATTTGAAACTTCAAATAGCTCAACTTCAGTCCAACACTGATGAATTTGATTTCTGAAATTATAATATAAGAGAGAGGGTATGATACCCTCTCTCTTATATTTTTTTTTATCCTTTTGCTAATCTTGATACTTCTGATGGAATATCATTTGTAAATAATTTTTCTTGTGCATTTGTTTTTTTGTTTTGTGGATTGATTACTACATTATTCATATTAATAGAATCCATCTTATTAAGGATCTTCTCCAATAAATTTTCAACATTCTTTGCTCTAACGTTAAATGTCATTTGTTCTAATTTTTCAAGTATTGTTTGTTGTTTAGAACTATCACGGGCAACAACATTGTTTTGTCTCCTATAATATTGGAAATTGTTATTTGTAGAAGATGGTTTAAATTTAGATTCATCTAATGGAGGAATTTCAATATCAGAGTTATCATTGTATAATAATGATTCAATGACACTATCAGTATCACCAGAACCATAGTAATCTTTAAATGCTTTTAATTTCTCACCAAAATCACTTAACATAGCTTTATTGGTTTCTGTTAATTCACTTGTGAGTTCTTTACGCTGATATGTTGCTGCAGGTAATAATGGTGCGTTTGTTTTGTTAGATGATGAAGATGATGAAGATGATGATGTTCCATTGATTGTTGCAGTACCTGATTTGATACCTTCATTAATAGCTTTTACTATTTCATTAGATCTACCAACAATATATGGACCTGGACAAGATGTATCTGCAAAGAATCTATGATGTGTAAATGTACCATTCTTATCACCAGTATAAGTCAGACTATCAATACCATTACGTTTACATACGTCAACTGATAATGCAATTGCAGATTTCATTGCTTCGTCTGATATTGTCCAAGGTTCTGAATTTACATTATTGGATATCTCGAACGTTACAGCCTGATTATCATTTTCATAATCACTAGATGTCCAAGCTCTGTCACCTTCATCTTGGAAACGTCCAATAGATCCATCATTGAGAATAGCATAGTTAACAGAGCCATCTCTACTATATAAAGTATTATAGAAAGTATTAAAATCTTCATTCTTACCAGCCATGTGATGCCATGTTAATTTCTTAATCTTTGATGTACGAGGTCTATTATATTTACCTGTGAAGTCACGAATATATTTAGCCAAACCTGAATTGGTAAATCCTGCATTAACAGATTCTACTGGAGCAACATCTGGTGTTGATACTGACAATGAACTTTGTATTGATCCTAAAGATGCAGAAGCATCAGGAACTGCAGATGCTGCATATTGATTATAGAAATCTTGTGCATATGATTGACGGGTTTGATGTACATATGAAGATTGATCTGCCGGTGATTCGAAGCTTGTTAATACCGTACTTGCAGCGTCGTTGACACTTGATGTTGATTTAAGAGTGTTCCATACAGTGGAATAGCTATTTGTTAATTCGTCATATAAGAATGACAATTGCATTGCTAAGTCACCTATTGAAACACCTTGTTCTTTAGCTTTCTTATACAAACCAGCTTTTCTATTATTAGAAGTCCATTGTGCTAATCCATAACCATAACTATCGTTAGAGAAATTACCATAAGATCCATTATCTACAGCGGCTGTATAACTTTCATCATTATAAGTACCTTCGAAAGAATCCTGAAGATTCGTTGATATTAGATTAGATTCTGCTCGTAGGTTACCCATCATACCAGCAGCACCTTCTTTGGTCATTCCCATTCCATATAATCTGTTAAATATAGCTTGTTCAGTAGAAGCATCTCCACCCCATGCGGCAGTCATATAGAAATCTCGTGCTGATGTAGCATCAGCACCCATACCACCAACAGCAACAGGTATCTTCTTTAATACCATATTCATACATGATATAGATCTAGCAACATTCTCTTTTAATTTGTTTATGTATTTCTTAGCATTAGTAGTTTTAACATTTAGATTTTCTGCATATTTCTGGCATCTGTATAATTCTTCAAGTATTGATGAAACCTTTGATGCATCATCTGATGCTATTGTACCAGATGCAGTTGATAATTGTTTTGTCAAAGTATATATTGAAACAGATTTGTCATTCAATTGAGATGCTGCATAATCACCAATGTTATTCTGTTTCTGAGAATACATAGATAGTGAACTTGTTAAAGATTGCACTTTCTTATATAATTCATTTATTGTTGTTGCTATTGATGATGATGTATTCTTTGAATATACAAATCTTGTTGATTTATTAATTGTGGAAGTTGTGTCAAGTTGTTGTGGACCATATACAGTATCAGATGATGAAGAATCTATTTTGGAATTAACGGGACCATAGACCGCTGTACCAGATACACCTGATGCAACATATCCTTGATCAATCATCCAGTTATATGCGTCAACTGCAGTGCCTATGTTTTCTGCAACACCTTTAGCTGTGTGGATCTTATCAGGTACTAATGCACCTCTGAAGAAATGCTCAGATCCTTCAATAAGATCAGTATCCATATAAGGACCAAATAAATCACCATAATTGAGTTTGAATCCAGATCTTCCGGTTGCAGTTTTATATGCTGATAGGTCTTGATCATCAAATTCTGTATGACGTACTTTAGCTCTCCAGTCTGTAGTATTTTTATCAAAGTAAGTATTCTTAATATATTTCAACTGATCCAATACAGTAGAACCGTAATCAATATCAGTATCCATCCAGTTCATAATACCCTTTGCGGCTTGACCATTTACGTCATATGTGATATCTTCAAGGAATTTTTCGTCGAATATCTTTCTACCAGAATCTTCCCATATTCCGGTAGACATTAATGTCGCTATCTGTCCTGCTGTCAGTCCTGCTTGTTTAGCTTTATTGATAAATGCGAATACACCACTACGCATATTTCCATCAGAGTAATTGCTCCATACTGAATTAGCAGATAACATATCAGATGTTTTAATCTTTTCACCAGTAAGAGTAGCTCTGGTTGTTGTAGCAGGTGTATAGATTGAGAAATATGTCAATGGGTTTACATGTCCAACATCGCCAGAAGAACCGTTTTGATTTTTAGTAATTGTATAATGTAAGTGTGCACCATTGTCAATTGATCCATATGTTGATCCAGTATCACCAACATAACCAATTAATTGGCCAGGTTCAATATTTGCATTAGGTTGAATTGCGTCATCGATAGAACTCATATGCATGTACCAGTGATACATTCCGCCAGAGTCTCGCCATTTAACATTGTTACCAGCACCACCATTAGATGCTTCACCATGGAATCCACCACGTTGTACAGCTGTTGCAGTACCACCTGTTGTTGCATGGAGTTCCTTTCCATATGAACGATCTTCCCATAAGAAGTCAACACCACTATGAGAATCTCCAGATGTACCAACACCTTCAGAATTAGGATTAGAACGATATTGATACCAGTTTCCATTTGAAGAGAATACTTTTGATTTTTCAGCACTACCTGTAGCTGAGAAGAAATCATATAAAGGAGCTTCACCTGATGTAGAACTTGTGATATTTGTTTTAGTATGTGAAACGGGAGAAAATTCTGCTAATACAGCTCCATTAGCTGCACTGAATGAACCTTCAGTTCCACTAACAGTTCCATTATTTGTAGATGAAGTAGTTGATGATGATGTAGAGGTAGAGCCAGACGCATTGGCAATAGCATTTGATACAAGAGCTGACAAATTAGATGCTACTGCATTTTCATAATTAGCCCTATTCTCTGCAGCTATTTTTGCATAGTCTGTACTTTCTTGCATTACAGATTTACTAATCTCATTCAATTCACTTGATAATTCAGCGTAGTCATTCATCTTATCAGATAATAGGTTGTATGCGTTATTAACCGCACTACCAGCTACCTTATTGAGATATTTATAAATGTTAGATGATTTATTCCAGCCTCTTTCGATTCTGGATTTGTAACTCTTATCAGACTCTGTTGAACGTTGAGGATTATCCAACATATATGCTTCTTTAGCCATTTTCAAATATTCATCATATGATCTGATTGAACTATCGTAATTCTTAGCACCTTTTATCTGACTCTTGAGTTCATTTAGTTTGTCCGCAGCTTCTTGTTCTGCTAATTGAGATTCCATTGTAGATATTCCGAACATACTTAACACATTGGAGAACATGTTGTTTAGATTACTAAATGAAGATGAGCCAGTCAAACTAGTTGAGAACATTGAACCATAGTCAACATCTCCGGAACCATAGATACCTAATTTGGAATTAAGTGCTAATGATGTAGCAGAACGTTTGCTAATTCTTCCAGTTAATGGATTAGATACATAGGCCATTCCTGTACTATCAGTACCTATAACGTTTACATAGTGATCATTTCCTTTTCTTGTACCAAAGTCTGAACCACTGCCCAAAAGTGTTATTGGATTATTTGGTGTTGCACGTTTCAATGATCTTGCAGTCACACCACCAAGTGCCGTATTCATTCCAAGTCTATTACTTAATAACATATATGAATCAACAGACATGCCCTTGTTGGGTTCATAATAATCACCACTACCAGAGGAAGCTCTAGCTATATCAATAGGACTGATCGAACCACCAGTTCTTCTTGCATATGCTTCAGCCAATGCAACAGGACCACAGCCACGTTGATTCATGTTCATATAATTGCCATATGACGTTTGATTATATACATGAGATGAATTGTCTCCAGCTCCATATGTATTATTTATATAATAATTATAAACATCACCAGATCCATAGTTCTCACCAGGACCACCAAGGTTAACACTCTTATCAATAGACGATTTAACTTCACCAACAGATGAAGCAGATGATTCAAAGCTCTGTTCACCTTTAATTCTAGACAAACCTTCTTGAATCATTTGATTACCAGTCGATAGAAGCATACTTCCCAATTCATTCTGTTTTTCAGCTAGTTTTTCTATTGAATCTTGTATTTTTGAAGAAAGTATCCCAGCAATATTTCCTATACCAGTGACTATGTTACTAAACCAAGTCTCTAATTTACCAAATCCGAAAAGAATTCCTCCGGTTCCAAGTTGAACTACACCAAAAACTTTATTTAATACCCATGATATTCCTTTAGCAATAGCGGTTAATGGCATGAAACACAAATTAACAGTGCTTTCAAAGATTTTGAAAAATGGCTCTAACACAACTTTGTTGATATAAGAAATCATCTCTTTTATAATTTTCAACATAGGTCCTATTGATTCAAGTATAGACTTTATAGAACCGGATACTGCTTTAGAGATAATCGAAACCGTCGTAGTTAATGTTCTTGCAACTGGTTTAATCATCCGATTGAATTTTGTAAATGCTGAGTTAAGTGGTTTAACACCTATTTTGAAGATGCTATCTAATGTGGTTTGTATAGCTTTAAAACTTGCTAATGAAGTTACTGCAGCTAATGCCAACTTACCAATACCTAGTAATGCCTGTAATTGTCCACCGGCGATTTTACCCAATGATTCAAAACCACCACTAGCTATCTTTGCAATTGAGCCAATTCCTTTCATTGAGAATACTTTCTCTCGAGCTTTGTCGCCGAGTTCCATTGCTTTAGTACCAACATTAGCAATCTTTTCTCTTATTCCTCCTGATTGTGTAGATAAGGATTGTTGTGTTTGTTGCACTTGTGGTGCTTCGATACCTGGCATGTATGAACCTTGCATATGAGGTGTTGATGATTGGCTCTGTGGCATTGATGCACCTCTAGCAACCTGTATATCTGCCATTAAACTCTGTCCAGTATTTGTGCCCAAGGGTTGTAATCCATTTGAATTAGGAGCAGTTATGCCATCCATCTGTGGTTTTGATGAATCGGTGTTTTGTTCACTGGATTGTTCATCTGGTTCTTCTCCTGTATGGAATATGGTTTCTAATCTACCAAACATTGCATTATCTTCACCAGTAAGAAGATTTACAATTCTCTGTGCTGGAGATACTATTTGTTGATTATCAACATTTTCAGATTCATTATTTTCTGGATTGATAGTAGCTTGTTCTTCTTCGTTATTATGATCCTCACCGATTTTGAATGTGTTCCTTATATCATCCATGAATGAACCAAATCTACCCTTTTTCTTTTCTTTTTCAGCTTTCTCGGCTTCTTCTCGTTTTTGTTTTTCAACAGGGTCCTCAAAGTCTACAGCTTTACCCTTTAAAATATCAGCAATATGTTTAACATAAGAATTGATGTCTTTGACATATCTGTATGCTGGATTTACTTTTTCTTTTTCTTTCTCTGATAGTGCAGCTCGTTTTTCTCGCATCTTATCTAGTCCAGAAAATAATCCCTTACCGAAACTTGTAGATTTAAGGATACCTTCTAAAGCACCCATTTGATGTTGTCCCTGAGCGTTCTTATAACCAAATAAACCTTGACCGACTTGACCAACTAATGAATTCTTAAACTTCTCCATTATATTTGACAAGCCATTCATTATAGCTGAATCTGATTTATTTTTATCACCATCTCGAGATTGTTGACCATTTACATGTGTAACACCATCAATATCTGTTAATTGTTCATATAGCCTTTCTTGTTTCTTTTGAGCTTTTTTCTGAGCTCTTTCAAGTCTTCTTTGTTGAAGTTTACCGAGGCCTTTATTACCTTCATTTTCATTAAGATATCTTTGTGTCTCTATTTCACTACCGATCCATTGAACACCCTTTTTGGCACCTTTTATACCAAGTCCTATTGTTTGGAATGGTATTTTCGCCAAACCAAAAGCACCTGATAACATTGTCTCAATACCATAACGAATATCTGTTAAACCCGATTTAGTTAATTTTGCAACACTTTTGGCTATTGCACCTAAAATCTTTGTAGTTTTATCAAAACCAGTCTTAACAATATTGGTCATCTTTTCACCAAAGGTGCTTTCTTTGATTGTATTCTTTATGCCAATTCCACCCTTGGTTTTGTTCTTATCAACGATATAATCAACTTCACCTTGAACAGCATTACGAACTGTAGGATTTTGAATACCTGATACAAGTTCATTCATATAAGTAATATGACTTGTATGACCATCCCCATATCTGAAGGCATTCATATGTTTTGCAGACTTCATTGCTTCTTGCATATAAACATAATCAGGGGTATTCTCAGATATATTTGCAATGATGTCTTGACGTTGTCTATGCTGTTTATATTCATTGAACTTTTTGTCTGCATTATCACGAGCTTCAATTATTCTATCATTGGCTTTGTCTTTAAATTCACCGAATTTATATGCAGTATATCGTCCTGCTGTCTTAGTTCTGTCAATTAAACCTTCACCACGAATTGCATTACCATTCTCATCATAACCAATTACTTCACCTTGAATTGTATCATAGATCTGGTTTCCTTTCTTCTTTACAGCAGCACCCGCTTTCTTAGCACCTTTGACAACAAAATCTGGCATGTAATTGGATATTCCAGCCATAATATTACTGAATGGATTACCACCTTCAGGATTATTAGAAGATGCTGATTCTTTGAAACGATTGAAACCACTGACAACATTGTCTTTTATTTTACTAATATTTTCAGGAGCATTCCTAACCATATTAGTCAATGCATTTAATCCCATCATTCCAGAACCAAGATTACCAAGTTTTCCTAAGAGACCACCTCTGTTTTCTCCAAATTTTTGAATCTGTTGAGAAACAGACATAGTGTTCTGTAAGAGTTTATCAATAAAATCTTTATCATTTCTGGAATCATTGAGAGCATTAGCTATTGCTTCTCCAGTTTCACTATCAGTGTTATCAGTTAATTGATTATTCTTATGCTCTAATTTATGTCTTGAATAATGTCCTTGTTTGATTATACCATTTGCAATCTTATTTGTTAATTTTACATTAATACCTCTATTGAGTATTTCATATATACCCCTGGTATAGTCATGAGTTGTCCATTTGTCATAATCCTTGTTGTTATTATCTCTGGATACTCTATTGGAATTATTATCCGTTGATGATGAATTGGTTGTTTCTGGTTTTTGATTATAGCTGTTTCTAACCTGAGAAACATACATCTCTTGAGTAATCTGACTTGTCTGATTTGCAAACACTGTATCTGACTCAGCCATATCTTTTGCCTGTTTCATCATGTTATCTAATGAAGTATTGACATTCTTGATGAAGTTCATGCCATCAATAGCGTTTGCATTTATCTGAGCCATTACTACTGTACAAACCTGAGTCCAATAAGTTCTACCCTTTTTATTATGGGGATTGAGTTGCATGATCGTTTCAACAGTTGTATTCACAAACTCATTATAATCTTTTATATCATGGATAGTAATGATCCTCTTAGATGTATGATTATGAATATACATTACAACAGTACCTGTCAACAGTTTAGCCGCCATGTCTAAATCATCCTGAGGTATTGATTTACCCATAGAACTTTCTGCAACTGCAGTAACACGTTTGAATCCCTCTGTAGATAAACCAGAAGATGAAAAAGCATTTCTGGTAACTTCAGAAAATGTCTCTTTGATAGGACCTTCAACCCAATTTCCTGTACTGTCAATATTAAATGTTTTACCTGATAATGATGTATTGATCTTCGCCAGCATCTCAGGTATTACTTTAATAATCGACATACGTGTCATTCCATCAAATATAGCTTTGTCAGTTGTATAATGATTTGGTTTCATTCTTGAATAATCAGTATCTTGATCTCTCTTATTCAATGAATCGCCAAATATTGTTTTAAATGGACCACTCTCTATAAGTGCACCAATAGCAGTTTGCATGGCCGAATCAATTATGTCATTAAATCCTTTGGCTATTTCTGCAACGGATCTACCCCCTAAAGAGTTTAATTGTTTCTCCAAAGGATATCCTAAAATCAGCGAAAGGATACCTTCAGGACCTTGTTCTTTAACGGTAGTCAACCCTGTTTCCAACCAACTCAAATATTCATTGTTTTTAATTGCATTTCTGGAAGCATTAAACAATGATGAAAGTGACATTCTACCATCAGAACCAAATAAAGAATACCCATCTATTTCGTTGCGGTTATCTCCTTCATCTTTCCCATTAACAGATGCAACAAATGTTGTAGTTAATTTAATAAGATTCTCATTTATTCCTAAAAGAGTTTTGTTTATATTATTGACAGATGCAAGTATTTCACTGGATCTATCATTTATTGCAGTTATTATTTCTGCAGCATTTATGACACTTTGCTCAGTCTGTTTACGACCGATCTTATACATTGCATTTGTCTGTTTATTGTTGATATCAGTCATTGTATCAGCATTCAATTCACGAGGTTTTTCATCACCATCTTTAACGTCTTGATTGCTGTCTATTTTAAATCCAGGGTCAAATTCTTCAGAAGAATCAAAACTCATTTCAGATTCCATTTCTTGATTATAGAACCAATCAGAAATCCTTTTGGTTATACTTGTCTTTTTGATTCTCTGAAATGTATCAATAGAACTATTACCAGTTTTAATTACATTTGATTTTAATTCCTTAGCATCATTGATAAAACCTGTAATATTACTGAAATATTCTTTACCAATATTTTTTGCAGTGTTAGAGACAATCTCAAAACCTCGATCAGTAAATTTGCTCATACAAAACACCTCCTCATTGTAATATTATAAATAAACAAGATGGGCACATTAGTGCCCATCTCATCCATTTGATATTCGTTTTTATTAAAAGAATTGAAGTAAATCCAAATCATCAAGATGAAATGTAGTTCTCCATTTTTCAAGTAAATCATTTCTAGCAGATTCAGCACCAGCCCAATCATCTATTTTTATCTGTATTTCCTTAAACGCAGAACCAACATTAGTCATATTCTTTAAGTTGTTATACATAGTCTTTTGAACATCCAAAGTTGCTAACTGCATAAATGAATCATAACAAGTATCAGGAATAGTCTCTAATGATGGATCATGTACACATTTGGCAATAAAATGAACACAACATTCATTGGGGAAATCAAATAATTGTATCTTATTAAATCCTAACCATTTTGAAGTTGGTTGTTGTGAAGAAACTCCTGCAAACTTATTTATGGCAACACCAGTCATCTCTGCATTCAATATATCTTGTGGATAATAAGAACCAAATCCAACGAATGGGGTACCGATTGTAAATGCATTCATCATAGCTTCTTCTGTTTGGAATTTATCAGAAGCAAAATACGCATCAGCATATTTTACTTTCGTTTTTGTGAGAACTTCGGGCAATATGTATATACCCATCTTCTTTGATATTTCATTTGGTGAACGTAGATTCTTTCTCATCTCATATGTTTCACGTTCACATGGTTTGAATTCTGAAAATTCACGGACTGTTGTTTTTAATACATCTTGAATGATGATTTCAACAGGTTGCTTGAAAGGTAATGCAATATTATTCAATCCTTGTGTCAGTTTAATATCATTTATTACATCAGAAATATTCATAAAAAACACCACCATTACACAGGCATTCTGTTCTTGTTTGATTTATGCATAACAGGCGTTGATACATCACTGAAATCTCTTTTAAGTTGATCTGTGATGGGAGCAAACTTATCATCAATAGTATTTTCAGTTTTTGAAGAAACTCTCCATCTATATATTCTCACATCATCCTTATATACACGACAAATCTTATTGAATTGATTAGTTGTCATATTAATAAGAGAATTCATTTCAGCAGACATATTTTCAGTTTTTTTCATTTCATTTAAGAAAGAATTTAATTTATTTGCACCTTCCAGAAAGTCTTTTGTTACATCTTTAAACTGACAAAGATCAATCCTCATTCGATATTGTTTTTCATTTATCAACATCTTTTCATAGAATGTTTTTGCAATTGTAAGAACTTTTCCTTTATACTGAATATCTGTACCACCTTTTGCAGCAGTTGCTGTATAACCATCAACAAATTCAAACATTTCTTCGAATATCTTTTTATAATTAAGAATAGAATATTCATCTCTGTACATATTCTTTGCAGAACCGTATTTATTCATAACACTTTCAAACAAATCTTTGTTCTCAGTACAATATGCAACAAAATCAAACTTTTTAGCATTTTTATTATCAGCCATTATTATCAACCTCTCCATCCTTCAGGATAATTTACATTAACTCTCCAAACTCTGTCATTTCTATTGACAGGACGAATATTGAGAATCTGTGTTAATAAACTATCAAGATCTTTGCTCATTTGTTCAAGATATTGTCTTGTATGCGGTACAATATAACGAGGGTCTTGTGTATCAAGGGCTGTTATATAGAAATCAACAAGTTCTATCTTGGAACATGTATAACCACTCAGCATAGCTTGGTCATTTGAATCACGTATAGCATGCATTTCTGTAGTAATGTATGCAACTGTATCACGGGGAATTGGTTTAAGCTTCTTTGGTTTTCTTGATAAAAATCCTTCTGTTGTTGGTTTAAGTGAAGGATCATCTGATGCAAGTACACCAGTATTACCTACAGAGATAGATTGAGGAGTATAAACCGGATAAGGTGATAATGCTGGATTAGTATAAGAAGATTCCTCTTCATTTACATAACCACTGAGAGGTTTGTTATCGGCTGTATAACCTGGACCATTATCTCCACAACCGTTCATATCACCACATTCTTCAACATCTTCTTTATCTCCACATTCTTCAACTGTATCAGTATCACCACATTCCTCTACAGATTCGTCACCACATTCTTCGTATGTATCAAATCTACTTGGATAACGTTTTGATGAAACATTAGTATCTCCACATTCATTCACAACTTTATCAGAATTATCATTTGTGAAATTTTTATCATTTATGAATTCCAGAGAATCTTTCATAGCTAATATCTTTTGAGCTATATCGGCAAATATTTTAGTTTGTTTCTGTGTCTTATTATCTACAAAAATATTTGTTCGATGTATATCATTTATAGGATTAATCCAGAATAATTTTACACATTTCCAAAGTTCTTTTGTATATTCATTTAAACGTTGAAGAGTTTTTATCTGTTGTGAAGTAAACTTACCAATCCTTCCATTAATAGCTTTCTTGGTCCATCTATAAACTTCTTTAAGATTTGTATGTTCTCGAGTAGAACCAGTTGTTCCGAGTCCAATTCCTGATACAGCCATTCCGGCAGTTGTTCTGTATTTGTGAACAAAAGCATTTGTAGTCCATTGATGTTTATTATTCAATCTAACGACTTCCTCCAGATCATCAATGAAAGCACTTATTGATGATTGAAGTGCTTCTCTGGATTCAATTACAGAAGCTTCTGTTGTAACTTCATCTTCGTCATCTTCTTCTATGTCATCAGTATCAACATCTTCATCATCTTCATTTTCATCATCAGATTCATCTTCATTGTCTTTTTCATCATCATCCTCTTTTTCATCGTTATCCTCTGAATCTCCATCTTCTTCATTATCGTCATTTTCAGAATCATCTGTTTCTTCCGTTTCTTCTTCATCAGTGTCATTACTTCCGTCATCTTCATAATCATATTCTTCTTCGTCATCATTATCTTCTTTTTTATCAGGATCTATTTCCTCATAATCGTCATCAGATAAAACTTCTTCCTGTTTAGTATCATTAATGTCGTCAATCTCTTTACTTAGATCAATAACTGATTTTCCCATTTCAATACCCATATTGTCATTATCAGTATTTTCAATGTAATTATTAACAACATCACAGACATCATTGTTTTTAGATTTACAGTATACAACATCTCTTACAAAATTACAACCGTTTGTTCTGTCAGCATCTGATACATCAAATGATCCATTATTATCCATTTTACCAATAACAATTGCAATCATTGGTTTAAGTTGTTTTGGTAAATCTTTACCACTATTAATCATTGCATTACGTGGAATAGAATTAGCTTCAATGTATTCAGCATTATTTGATACATTTTCAGCATCATCAAATATAGTACCACGAGCAATTGCTTCTGATAAATATCCTTCTTCTACGTATGTCATATTCTTAGGACAAAGAACTCTTGTTCTATTTTTAGTATCTTTGAATAGTCTGACACCTGTACCAGCATATTCTGATACTATTAGTCCTTTTTCTTCAGGATATTCGATCTTGGCATATTCGGTAATTGTATCATATTTCTTGTTGGTTATAAGAAATTTTACAAGATCTAAATTAACATTACTCATAATAAAAATACACATCCAATCTTATTAAAATTTTATTTTCATTTAAGGAGGTATCGTTATGCTTTTGAACATAGACGATCAAGTTATTCATACACTTTTCCCTGTACTTATACTTCTCATAATATTCTTAGTTGTTGTATTTGGTATAAGTTACATAAACATTCTTATTCCTATGCAGAAAAGAATCAATGAATTATCACGTATTACTTATACATTATTAAACAAAGAAAAATTACGTGATGATGATTTAGACAGTATCAAAAAAGGCATTTTAACCGTTAATGAAAATGTAGAATCGTTATCAACCAGTACCAAACAGGTACTTATAGAATTTAGAGATGTTCATGATACACGTATTATGCCGACACCTCAATTGTCGGAAATGATACGTCAAACAATAAATGAACAAATAACAATAGAGACTATTTTGTCTCGTAATATGAAAATCCCTGTTAAGAATTCAACTAAATACATCATAGAGAATGTTGTTAAAACATATCCACATATAGATCAAACTTATTTAACCAAATTGAGTATGGCAATGATAGAAGACTTTGTAAGATCAAAGGATAAATAATCAAATATTATGGGCGGGGATATCCCCGCCCATAATATTATAATCTATCATAATAAATTCCAAATATTTTATCAGCCGCCTGAACCAGTGCCACCGCCTGTACCAGGGGTTGTTGTGTCTGTTGTTGCAACAAGACCAGCCTTGATATCTGGAACAAGTACAGTATTCTTGCAGATGAGTCTACCCTGAATACCTTGAACAGCAATTGTCTTATACTGTGCGGATGTATTAATAAGAACAGCCTGACCGCCAGGGTTGTTGATATCTGCATAACCTGCATTTTCAGATGAGTTTGTAAGATGTCTTGCGAATCTGAGGTGTTTGTAAGAGATGTGATATTTATCCATTGGAGTAGCAACAATCTTGAAGAAGTATTCTCTTGATACCTGTCCTTCTGTATGACCTGTCTGATATGCAGGAATTGTTGTATATGCTTCAACTCTGTTAGAAGCAACAACTCTGATTGGGAGATCAGAATCTGTGAGTACACCAAATGCATGATTCATCTGTACACCACCGATTTCTGTTGACTTTTTAACTGTCCATGTGACAAACTTGTTGAGAAGTCTGCAAGCCTTCGGGTTAGCATAGATAACGAATCCAAGATTTTCAAGTTTACCTCTATCAGATAATTCATAAATAATTGAGTTAATAGCATTATGAATTGCATTGGTTCTGTATTCCCAAGGATCACCTGCGAATGAAGGTGAAATAGAAGTTGGATCAAGATCAACATATTCAGTATGTGTATAGCTCTCAAGCTTCCAGATATCTGAATCATAACCGTCATACTTATCAAATTCCTGATCAAGGAATTCAAGTATTGATTCGTCTTCAAACATTTCCTGATTTACAACAAGTTCCTGTACGAGTCTGTTGTAAAGTGAGAAGTTAAGTGAAGCATTAGCTTCAGCAAAGTCTTCAACTGTAAATGGAAGCTGGAATCTACATCCATCTGAGATGAGGAATCTTCTGATTTCAGGATATTCACGGAAACCGATTGTACGAAGGTTTGTTTCATTTGAGATATGACCACTTACATAGAGACCAAGAATAGTGCCACATGCAGATGCTGTGATTGTACCCTTTATAAAGTCAACAATACCAGAAAGATGATCTGAGAATGAAACTGTTTCACCTGTAGGAAGGTTTGTATCTGGATCAACAACAGGAAGCTTCATATCTTCTGTGATACCACCATTAAGGAATACACCACCATTCTGTACATCAATAGCAATACCAGCACCGGGAAGTTTAACCTTCTTCGTACCTGTTGTACCTTCTGTCTTTGTATACCAAGTATTTGCAGCCCATGTATCACCAGTAACACCAGCTACATATGTTTCACCACTCTTCTTGTAGTATTGGGTAGGATCAAATGGAGATGGTTCTGTTGTTACAAGAGTATATGTATCTGCAGTAGATCCATCAATAGAGACATAATCAATGTTAAAATCATATGAAAGACGTGATCTGATAGTCTTATCGAAACAACCTGCTGTACCCTGTGCTGGATAAGGCTGACCATTATCCTGAAGAAGATGGTTGAACATATCATATTTCTTATTAGGAGCAGCTGCAATTGTTGAAAGAAGGATAGGGGTCTTATCATTGATTCTTACACCCTTACCAGCGTTCCATAGTTTCTTCCATGTACGAGAACCATCAGCTTCTCTCTGCCAATAGATCTTAGGAACTTCATATTCTTCACCAGTCTGGTTATTTACAAGATACTTGATGAATATACGTTGTTCAATATTTGTAGAGGACGCTGTCTGTACAGGAATAATATCCTTACCAAGGAATCTGATATACTGTTTGATGAGTGCAGGGAAATCAAGTGTTGCAAGAGGGAGATAGTTAGAAACGTTATAACTTTCCTGAATGAACGATTGAACTGATGTATCCCAAGCATCTTCGAGCTGAGTAGCTACGCTTTCAAGATGGAATCTTTCAGTATCATCACCACACTGTTCACCTGCCTCTCTGAGTTCCTCACAAATAGGATCAAGCATAAGAACTTTATATTCCTGCATGATTTCAGGATGTTCCATCATCTTCTTAGCATCTCTCATTATGTTAAGACCTGAATATGCATTTGAAATAGTATTTACTGTATCTTTAAATCTTTCATCAAAACTATCACTAAGGCTATTGAGTTCAGCCTCAGATACAGAATTAATCATGTTCATTTGTTCCTGAAACCAAGAACCACGATGACCTACTGTAGTTGATCTTCCGTATGCCATGTATAAAACACTCCTTTGTTTTAATATTTATTTACTGATTCTTATTTTTAATCTTTTTTAGATTAGAATCAATTTTATTCAATAACAGCGTATATATGCTGTTTAACTTTTCATAGAACAACAGATTCTCACCGTAACCTGCATCTACGAAATCATTCAATACATAATTTTGCCCTTTTTGGAGAGCTGTTTTTAAATGTCCAATGGAAGTATCATTACTATTGACAACTTCCATTGGTAATAGCGGAACTAATTGTTTGATATTGTTCAATATCTCTTCAATTTCACTATTTCGATTCACGATTGTTTGGTACAGTTGTTGATTAAGAATGTTATTGGCTTTATCAGAAAGGGATGTATCTTTCTTATCAGCTTCATCATTATCTTCTCCACCACCATCACCAGAACCACCATCATCAATTGAACCGAAATCATCTCCACCACCACTGTCATCAAATGACATTGAATCTAAACCACCTCCATCATCAGATAAAGGTGGTGGTTCACCAGATGGATCGTTAGTTGCGGGAGGAGCGATATCTTCAGAAGGCATGTCAGCACCGCCTCCATCATCAAACGGTTGTACGAGGTCTCCCTCAGCCTCCATCACCATGTAAAAAAAATTCCTACTCATACACTCCCTCCTTTAAATAATATTTTAATAGTATGAATCCCTTTTTGGGGTATGTATGGTAGCTCCGCCAGATTTGATAAGGATATGTTGTAACTTACTACGTTCACGAATAAGTTTACGTCTATCTTCCAAATCTTTATCAGTTGGATTATACTTGGAACCAAGACGTTTGATTTCATCATCCATGATTTCAAGTTCTGCAGTACATTCCTCTTGGATTTCTTTTTTCAGTCTTTGTTTATCCGCCATTTTCAATACTTCGATTCCAGCATATATAGCTCCGAAATATCCACTAATAGCAGTAAACAGACCGAACCAACCAAACTTCATTGCTATACGAGCAGCTTTCTTCAAAGATGTACGGAAGTTCTTATCTTCGATGATGTCAGCTTTTACTTTATCTTCATCACGTTTCATAAGCTCATCGTACTGTTTCTCAAGCCATTGTTTGGTTCTTTCGACTGGTTTGAATTGTGCAGAAATAGTATTTGTTGTTTTCTGTATTTTTTGTTTAGCAGATTGCTGATGTTTTAATAGATCTTTATCTCGATCCATTGCTTTTGTTAACGAATCTGCTTTCGGGGGATTATTAGCACCGGATCCATTGGATTGGGGCTCTGAGGATTCAAGGAATACAAACATCTCTTGAATAGTTTTTCCAGAAGATAATTTCTGTTTATTATCACGAGCAATAGTATCCTTGTTCCTTATGTCAACGGAATCGTTGCTATTATTATTATTGTTAGAACCCTTTCTTTTAGGGGATTTCTTTGATTCTGTTGATGAAGATGATCCCATTGTATTATTATTGTGATGAGAGCTATTGTTGTTTGAATCGGTCATTGTAGTTGTTGTAGTTTTACCTGTTGAATGATCATCAGTCTTCGTATCTGATTTATTATAAGAATCTTTATTGAATGAATTGGTATAGTTGTTTGTTATATTAACAACAACATCTCCTTTGTGTTTACCCTTATCAGGGTTATCCTCATAACCGGAACCCAGCATACTATCAATACCACCTTCAGATGACGAAGATGATAATTTAGCATCAATAGATCCAGTTAAATCACCAATTGGATTTACAGGTACATCAGGAGGAATATCTTCGTTTGAAACAGGAGTTACTTTGGTATCTGGATTCTCGCCCTTTTCATATGTCAACGCAATACGATTCTTCATATAATCAGGAATATCTCCCGTTTCTTGTTCTTGAATTATATTATATGATTCACCAATATAGTCATCTATTTCAACCTGTGATATCTTTTCCTTATATAACATATATTCCAACGTAGATATTTCATCTTTTACTAATGAATGAAAATGTTCACAATATATCATGTCTGCAAGAGACATATCACCAAAGTTCTTTAAAGAACGGGAAACATATTCAATTACTTCTTCAGGAGTATCTATTTCATTACCTTCAACGGGTTCTGTTTCATCTTCTTTATAGGTATTTGCATTTCTGGAATTCTGATTAATACGTGAACGGATTTCTTTTACAAAACTATCTTCATCCTGTTCTTTCTTCTTATTATCAGGAAGCATATTATAAAGAATATCTAAATATATTCTTGAATCAAAGATGTTGAATAATGTCAATAGAGTATTATTGGAAATAACAGTATCTTGTTTATTTACAAGATTGAGTTTTAAGAAATCTTCAACAAATTGAATAGTCCCTTCTTTATCTGCTTTGAATGTAGAAAAGATATCATAGTTTTTGAAACGTTTAGCTCCATTATTCTGCGATATAATAGAATCATATGAATCTGTATATTTCTTTAAGTTTTCAGATGTATTATCTCCTTTATACTTTTTAGAATTACCGAATAATTTAGCCAATATAAAAGGACATACAGTTTCAGTTAATTGATTAAGAATCTTTGGATTAGGTGATTCAAAATAATTTATAAGATCATCTGTAGAATCACATTTACGAAGTCCACCTATAAGTTCATTTATAGTAGCTTGGAATTGTTGGGATACTTTCCATGTATTCCCATTTTCGTCGTATTTAATATGTTTGGGTTTAGTATCGGTGAAATAATTAATCTCAGCAGCTTCTTGTACAGAGTCATCTACAAGTATCTCAATTCCTATTAAGTCTTGTCTATTCTGCAAACGTTGTGCTTCTGCTTCTACTTCCATTTCTTGAGGAAGCTGTATTTCATCATTCTTCATTACATTTTCGACATATACTACTTCGTCAAATATTCTCTCTTCCAAATCCATATCAGGTATTTCATCAATTTTTATAGGTTTACTAAATACTTCTAATACGTTTATAAATTTGGAAGGGGTTGTGAATAATTCGAATGTGTATATTCCATTTACGAATACACCGAAGTCTTGGAAATTATCTGCAATGAATTGTAAATATTTAAAACCCATAAAAGCATTTACCAAATCAATCGCTGTTTTATTATTAGAAGCAACCAATGTATTATATACACCATCAGTAGGATTAATACCATTAATAGCTTCATTGATTGTATCTGTTGCTTCTACAATTTTCTCACTATCTGTCAACCAAGTTGGATCAACATTGTTAAGATAATATATGATATGCTCAATAGTTCCTTCTAATTGATAATCCCCATCAATAATAGGGAAATTCTTATTTTGAAAATTAGAAGTAAAATAATCATTGAGACTGTTAATGGCTACTTGAATATTATCAAAGTATGATTTTTTAATAATGATATTTTCAGCCATATCAAATACCCCTTTCCATTATTATAGAAAGGGCTTCCTTACGAATTTTTCCTTTTAACGGAATATGCATTCTTGAATCACATTGTTCAACAACAATACTTCCATTATTTATTCCCATAATTTCATCAGTAGAAATTTGGAAAGATTCACATACAACTTTCATTGATTCATCTTGTTCACAACAATAATTGGCTAATTCCTTTAAGAATACAACTGCTGATTCTTGATGAACTCGTGGTGTTATATCTGCTTGAGCTCCTGCATGTGAAGGGAAATCAACCATATCAAATGTAATGACTTTTGATACACGCATGTTAGGTTGATTAACAGGTGCATTAGGAATCATATTGCCTAAAAGACGTACAGAGAAACATGGTACTGCTCCCAAATCAATTATTTCAGAAGCAACTGATCTACCACATTCTGTGCGAGGGTGTGTTATAATATGCCCACGATATCTATCACCTTCGAGACGTGGTTTAGATATGAAATGAGATGTACGTGTTGGCTCAGGTATAGTCATTCTGATATCGGAATACTGTTGTCCCTTGATATCTGGATTTGGATGGTTCCATTCTCCACGCCATTGATTACGACGTATCAAGTCTGATATACGTTCATCTGTTGCGATAACAGTATCAACATTATTAGCATCATAACGACGCTTCATACGGTTGTATTCATTAAATGTCATTAGTGTTGATTCAAACTCACAATACGGAAGACCTTCAGCAGATTTCTTTATTATGTATCCATTAGGTGCTAACTCGGATGAAACTGCACATTCTTGAACGAAACACGCAGTCTCATACTTGTTAGTCTGTGTAGATTTTAAAGCCATGAAAATCACTCCTTTCAATTATATTAAGATCATTAAACATGATCAATTAGATATTTATTTAAAGCCATAAAGGATCCATACATATCAACAATATCTGTGAAATATGTCATAAGACTCATCGTAGTATCAGTCATATTTACGACGGCTCTTTTGTATGCTTCGGCAATAGTTTTCATGTCATCATTATTAACAAAGACTTCACCTTTTCTGATTGCTTCTAATAGATTATTAATATTATTACTTACAATATCACAATTCTTAGAAATAATACCAAAGGATTTATCAATTTTCTTTATATAATCAGCAACATCAGTAAATGAAACAGGTTCACGTGTTTTAACAAAGAATATCTTTTCTTTATTCTTTTTAGATTTCCATGTTTTTCCTAACGATACACAGAATTCAAATTTTTTAACATCAGCCTTAACATCTTCAAGAGCTTCTTTATTCCATTTTGATTGAGTCGTAATATCATCTGATTTTTTTTTCATTTCTTTGAATTTTTGATTGCTATATTGGAAAGAGTTATTTTTAAATAGATTAATAAACTTTTCACTCCCAATACCATTTTCTGAATCTTTGAAATAATCATCAACATCAGAAAAATATTTGATCCAATTATTAAAATTGATTCTGGTATACATAACACTTTCTTCAATATCAAAATAAATCATATTGATATCTTTCTTTTTATCAATACTCGCTTCTTGAATTACATTTTCTGCTTTTCCATTAATCTTATTTTCAATCTGCTCAGCTTTCTGATGAAATGAGTCATATAATTTTTTGATTTTACTAGATACAGTATCAGAAACGGCTTTCTTAGATGCCTCGTTTACTGTATCTTCATCTTTGTTCTTGGTTGCTTTTTCATATTCTTTGTTGGCCTTATTCCCGATATCTTTTATTGCCTCTTTAGAATCTTCAAATGCTTTTTTAACATCACCATTTTCTCTCAATTCATCATAAATATATTGAGAACGATTCTTAGCATATTCGTTAGTATTATTAGCCGCATCGGTAAGATCCTTTGCGACTTTCTCAACCTTTTTAGAATTTCTTTTGGTTTTAATAGTTTTGATTATAAGTCCCACAAGACGAGGTATGAATTTAAATATTGAAATTAATATATTTTCTTTTTTACCTTCATCATTGAATTTCCTAAATGCTCTATTAAAACCTTCTTTACTTTCGAATGCAGACGATAAATCATCTTCTTCTTGGAAAATTGTCATTTCTTGGAATATAGAGAATGATTCTACATCATCTCCTTCATAATATTCCATTATCATTAATGCTTTATCATAAGAATTAAGCAATGATTCAATGACACATTTTTCAGTGAATGCTTGTGATATATATATATTATCAATGTATTCTTTTATCAAAATAATCATCCCTTTTATATAATTACAAATCCCCGTAAAGGGGATTTGTAAAATAAATTAATTAAATGAATCCCAATAGGACGAAGTAGAAACTTCATCCTCAAATTGTTCAACATAAATTTTACCGTTCGGCTTATAATGAAGAGCTCTTTTCTTTTTCTTATTTTTAACAATCAAGTTTGATCCACCTGGCTTGAATATATATTCTTTTCCGTCTTTAGTAAATCTCGCCTCATTTCCTGATTTATATTGATATTTATATCCGTGGTCTTCGGCGATTTTAATTGCTTCATCTAATGAAATAACTCCCGGTTTTGGTAGTTTTTTATTTCCTCCAGTGTTACCATTAGTATCAGTATTACTATTAGTATCAGTGTTAGTATCTTCAGTATTACTATTAGTATCGGTGTTAGTATCGGTGTTAGTATCAGTGTTAGTATCAGTGTTAGTATCAGTGTTAGTATCTTCAGTATTACCATTAGTATCAGTGTTAGTATCAGTGTTAGTCACTTCAGTATTACCATTAGTATCAGTGTTAGTGTTAGCTCCTTCAGTAAAATCAACATTAATAATCATATCATCCATTTCTTTTATAGCTTCATTACTATAAGTCAAAAGTCCTTTAATTAACTGAATTTCTTGTGTTTTTTGTTTAAATTGATTAGCAATTTCTCTCATAAAATCGGGATCTATTTTATCTGCTTTTTTATCTTCTTCTTCAAGTATCATAGTGAGTCTTAAAATGTCATCAGACGCTTTTTGTGTACCCTTATTTATGTTCTCTACTTTTTCAGAAAAGTCAGATTGTTTAATCACAGTTTCTTTGAATATATCCATTTCATTCATTTTTTTTAAGTTGGAAATAATTGCTTCTTGTAGTTTATGATCCGAAAAATTTTCTTGTTTCATTCTCCCAAGAATATTCTCAAAATTGTGTATATTCGTATCAAATGCTGCAAAATATTTCTTAATTTCCTCAACATCAAAAGGAACGTGTATTTTAGAAGGATCGTTAACATCGATCATGATTGGTTGGCTACTAGTAGCTATCTCGTCTAATTTGGCACTATTTTTAGAAAAATGCTTTTTTAATAGTGAAATCTTATCTTTTAAGAAATTTTTAAGTTTAGTAAAACATTTTGTGAATTTTTCTAATACAATTCCTAATGGTATAGATATACCGAGAGCACCAATGGTTATAGTTTTTGGAGCATTTTCTGGGTCAACAATCCAATCCCCTATTGCTTTAATAACACTTTTAACAGGGTCCTTTTTAGCAGTTTGTACTGCCTGTTGAACGACACCGGGTTTAACTGTTTCTGTAGGTTTCTTAAACAGATCAACGATCATTCTAAAAAGTCTAGGAATGAATTTCCATATACTCTTAAAGATAGATTCCTGTTTACCTGTTTCCTTATCATATCTACGGAAACCAGTTGCAGTCTTAGTGCCATCTGCACGTGTTACAGTACCATCATCATTGATAACACCTTTCACTGGTTTAGCGTCTTCTTCTTGGAAAACTGTCATTTCTTGGAATATAGAGAATGA
>Ga0326512_10000648_pt1 | contig 29794 bp, 37 predicted proteins | sample 1_2617_0518_D_FD_203652 | JGI IMG/M metagenome (GOLD analysis project Ga0326512, IMG submission 203652) | Bovine rumen microbial communities from UC Davis, California, United States - 1_2617_0518 | ecosystem: Host-associated > Mammals > Digestive system > Stomach > Rumen | place: USA...
CTAACGGAAAAACTGGTTTAATAGTATTTGATATTGATGATACATTACTCCATGCAGATTCTAAAATAATGGGTATAATAATTCAAAAATTTACTAAAGAAGGTAAATGGGAAAACGTTGATAGAGAAAATACAAATCAGTTTGCTAAATCAAAATACAAAGATGAAAGAGGTAAGGCAAAAGAAGGATATAGATTTGATTTCTCAGAATTTAGAGATCCAGAAAAAATTAAGCAATCTTTCTTTAAAACAGAAAAAGATGGAAAGCAAATAAGTAATGGAGCTGAACCAATAGTAGCTCAATTGAGAATGATGGATTCTAATCTTAGAGCTGGTTATGATGTAGCTTTTCTTACAGCTAGAGGAGCTGAGCAAGCAGTTTTTCAAAATCTTATGAAATGGCTTAAATATAGAAATACAAAAGGAGAGTTAGTTGATTTAAGAAAAGAAAAAGTAAATCTTGCAAATTCTAGAGCTGTAAATGATGAGAAATACTCTAAAGAATATGCAAATATGACTGATGGAGAAAAGAAAGCATCTTTCTTAAAAGACAAATGCTCTAAATATTCTATAGTAAAATTTGTAGATGATGATAAGAAAAATCTTGCAGCAATGAGAGCTTTGAAAATACCTAATTTAAAAGTAATAGAAGCACAAGGCATGGAACATAATACTAGAATTGCTAATAAAGAACAATTCAAAAAATAAAATTAACTTTTTTCAGCAACTTGTAAGTTAATAATATAACTTAAAAAGTATGCTGAAAAAACGCTAAATATTGAATTTAGTGTAGTTTGTAAGATAATAATAAAGAATATAATTTTATTTATTTAACGGAGGTTTATTAATGGCCGATACAGCAAAACTTAATTTGCTTAATGAAGAGCTAGATGAAGCTTCACAAAAATATATCCAGGAATCTTTAGAGGCTTGGAAAGAAACTGTGACTAATCAGCTTGTAGAGCAAATGAAGCAGGAAGAACAGGCAAAAATCGAAGAACTCGAAGAAGAAAACTTAGCTTATAGAGAACAGCTTAGAGAAGAGTTCACAGAAAAAATGTTAGATGGTCTCAATGAACTCAAAGAAAGTATCCGTGCAGAAGTTACAGCTGAGGTTATTAAAAACAACCCAGAATTAAAGATTTTTGAACAAGTAAAGGAAATTGTTGCTCCTCTCGTTTCAGAAAACTATCGTGACAATGCTTACGAAGATACTATCACAAAACTTTCAGAAGAAGTAGAGACATTGAGAAGAGAGCAAGAACTTCATGAAGGAAGTAAAACTTTAGCTTCATTATTAGCACCTTATTCAGAAAAGACTCAGAAGTTGATTCTTTCTTTGATTAAAGAAGGTAGTCCAGATGAAGTAACTGAGCAATTCTATAACATCTATGAATCATTAGCTTCTGTTTTTGAAGCTGAGGGATCTTCAGATGATGATACATCAAGCGATGATACAGGTTCTTCTGATGATGGTTCATCAAGCGATGATACAGGATCTTCAGACGACATAGGTTCAAGTGATGATACAGGATCTTCAGATGACACAGCTGGTGGTACACAAGCTGAAGGAACTGAGGACGATTCATTCATTACAGAAGGTGTTACAGGTTTAGATCAGCCAAAAGCTGAAAATAAATATAGTTTAAAAAATATTCTTAAATCATACGCAAACATTTAATCGGAGGTATTTGATAAAATGAATAAAATAGTTGATAAGGCAAAATATGAAAAAGAACTTGCCGACAGATGGAACTGGATTGCAGAGGATATCTCTGATGCTGATAGCCGTCTTAATACAATGTTGGTTCTTGAGAACTCTTATAAAAAGATGGTTTCTGAAGGAACTGTTCCAGCACACTGGTTGGAAAACGTTCTTCTTTCAGAAGACAATGAAGATGGAACACTTACAGAAGCTCCACAGATGTCAGGTGCTGTAGGTGACTACGTTATCCCAAAGGTAATGTTCCCAGTTATCAGACGTGTTATGCCTGAACTTATTGCTAATAAGCTTGTTTCAGTTCAGCCATTGCAGCAACCAACAGGTGTTATCTACTATATCACATATAGATATTCAGATAGCAAGTCAAACGTAGAAAGAAATGATGAATTCTCTGGTAACCCATATCAGACAAATCCAGCATATTCTACATACTATACATCTGAAAAACTCGGCCCAATCGTTATTGGTAAGGATTCAGATGAAGCAGAAGCAAAGAAAGTAACAAAGAATGCAATTGAATTCCTTAAGGAAGATGCATTGAAGTCTAGCACATATAAGAGAGCTGAAATCCTTAATAACACAAACCACAGAGGACTTTTGGCTAAGTATGTAAAAGTTGATGGTAAGAAAATTGAGTTCTACTCAGACGATGGAGCTACAAAGCTTGTAACAGTTGATACAGCTACAAATGTAGTAACACCTTCTGCTGAAGCTCTTACTGTTCTTGAAGGTGATTTGACAAAAGATGCTTTCACAGTATTTATCGTTTATAACCAGGAAGGAACAAGCCATATCCCAGAGATGGAATTTGACATTGATCACATGGACGTTTCTACAACAGAACGTAAATTGAAGGTTAGATGGACAAAAGAAGCTGAACAGGATATGATGGCTTACCACAAGATTGATGTTGAACAGGAACTTGTAAAGGTTGCAGCTGTTCAGACTAACTATGAAATTGACCGTCAGATTATGAACGCAATTGATGATATAGTAATTTCTCAGTTGGTTGGTGGATTTGACTGGGCAGATGACGAATTGAATGGTACATCAGGTAACTACCTTGATAGACATCGTGCTCTTGCACAGAGATTGTACCAGTATTGTACAAAAGTAGCAATGTTCAATAGACTTGCTCCAGCTGATTGGGGTGTATGTTCTCCACAGGTAGCAGCAGCACTTCAGATGTTGCCAGATTGGAAGGCTGGTGAGATTTCTCACAATAAGTCAACATTCTATAATGCTGGTTCTCTTGGAAACGGTACAGTAACAATTTACTGTGATCCAAACAGAATGAACAACGACATTACACTTGGTTACAAGGCTAAGGAAACAACATACGGTGCAGGTATCGTATACTCACCATATGCTAACTGGATGTCTGGAACAATCGTTAACCCAGATAACTTCAACAATGTTAGAGGTACATTCTCTAGATATGGAATTACAGCTACACCAAGAGCTGAATTCAACTATGCTAGAGTTACTCTACAGAACTTTGCAATCTAAGTTAGGGTTGGAATAGAATAAGGAAAAGGCTGGTCTTTTGACCAGCCTTTATTATTTTAAGTCATTTTTTGAAGTTCTTCTTCTGAAGGAATTCTAAATAATTGAACAACTTCTATTACCCACTCATTATCTCTTTTTTTAAGTATTCCAATAGAAGCTATACTATCACCTTTTTCTAAATTAAATTTTTCTCCTTTTTCATGAAGTTTTAAAATTATTAAAGGAAATTCTTCTCCTTTATCTCCTCTAAGAATAAATCCTTGACTATAATCATCTAACTGAATTAGATCTGTAGAGATTTTTCCATGAAAGGTTATACAATTAGCTAACTGCGGTGCCTGTGCTACCGAAGCCTGCACTTCCTCTTGAGGTTGATTCAAATTCATCATTTACTCCTAAATATGTTACAGATTTTATCTTAGGAATACAAAGAGGAACAAGTTGAGCAATCTTCTTACCAGGTTCAATTTTTACAGCATCAGATGTATTATTAATTAATATAACTCCAATTTCCCCAATATATTCTTGATCTACTACACCACCAATAGGCTGTAATCCTAATTTAGCAGCGTTTCCAGAAGTTCCTTCAATTTTAAATTCTATTTTCCATTTTTCAGCATCTTTTGGATCTGCGAAACTGCCTTGAACAGCTACACCAGTAGAAGCTTTACACTGCTTATCAGGATAAACGACTATTTCTTCAGTAGAATATAAATCCCAGCCAGCGTCTGTATCATGTGCTTGAATAGGTTTTTTGGCTTTTTCATTTAAAGGTTTAAAATACAAATTTAACATTATTTTCTCCTATATTTATTTAATTATATCATTTATTTTGAAACTTGTCAATGAAAGTTAATTATATTGGAGAAATACGATGACAAGTTTTAAAGAATTTCTTAATAATAAAGTTATAAATGAAGAAAATATTAATAAACTTTTTAATAACGTAAAAAATTATGATAAAAAAGCTTTACTTAATAAAATAATTATAGATGTTATAGAAGATAAAAAAATAAGTAAATGGGATAAGAATAATCCTAATGACATAACAAGAAAACAGTGTCTTAAAGAAATAAGAACAAAATATAATAATAAAAATGATGAAGAACAAAATGATGTTTTACAAGACGATGAAAAACTTAATGATTATATTATTGGATTTTTTAAAGAATATGAAAAGTATATAGAACAAAAAAAAATACATGATAATGGTTTTGAAGATTCTGAAAATAATAAATCAAATTTTAAAAAAAGCTTAGACCTCATAAACTTTGGAATGTTAGATAAAGATATTACAAATGAAATAAAAAAATGCTTTAATAGAGCTAATAATGGTGATGAAACTATTACAAAAGATGAATTTATTAATGCTATTAATAATATCAAAAAATTATCAAAAAAATTTAGAGATGCTGCACCTAATATTTTACATATCCTTTATTTAAAACAGCGTTTTAAAGATGAAGCAACAATTATTACAAAAGATGGATTGTTTAATGGTCAAGGAAATAATGGTAAAGAAGACAATGATGGTAATGAAAAAAGAGAAAAATGGAATAATATATTAAGTGAATTTAAGAATTTTAAAATTAATATAGATGTTTTAAAAAGATTTGATTCTATAAAACATGCAACAGGCTATTTAAAAAAACCTATAGAAGAAATAAAAAAAGATTTGGAAGTGAATGACAAAGGATTTAAGGCAGGAAGAACAGAAGATGAAAAAGATATAAAAAATGTAAAGGATGATATTGAACAAGCAAAAGCAGAAAAAGAAAAATTTATAGAACAACATAAACAAGAAATTAGTTCAACATCTAAAAAAATGGATGACATAAGAAATAAAGTTACTGCAAATCAAGAAATTGAAAATTCTGTAGAAAAAGAAATTATGCAAAAAAGACAGTTTTATATTTTTAAAGCAAAAATGATTAAGGCATCTAATGTTGAAGATTCTAATGATATTGATGATTTTATCGAAACAATTAGAAAAAATGCAGAAGAACTTATGAATGATGCTAAAAGAAAAATGGAACTTTTAAAAAAGGAAGAAAAATCTACAAATTTAAGTGAAGGATTGGGAGATTTTTTCAAAAAAATTACAACCCCTAAAACTTATGATGATAAATTTTCAAAGTCTTCAGAAGATATAGATAATATTGAAAAAAAAGCAAATACTCAAATAGAAAATATAGCTAGTAGTATTGGTAAAACATTAAAAAATCTTTTTGGTCAGATAAATAGCGAAACTAAATTTAATAAAAAAATTAAATTAGAATTACAATTTGATCAAACAGTAAATGAATTTGGTTATCTTATGACTAAAGCAGTACAACAATTTACCAGAGATGTTGATTCAATTGCTTCTAAATTAAATAAACATAAAAAAGCAGAAGATCTTAAAGATGTAAAATCATTTACTCAAGAAGGTAATGAAAATATAGCTATTACTATGATTAAAAGATTATTCGATAAGGCTAATTGTAATATTACAGAAAAAATAGTAAGATTTTTCTTAACAAATTTGATATTAAACTATCATGATAGCAAAAAAATTATAGAAGCTTTAAACCAAAATAATTTTGATGGCTTAGGTAATTGTGTATTTACTAGTAATAATCAAGTTCCTATTTATACAAAATATGATATAAAACAATTAAATAATAATGTAACATATTATGAAGTTCATGGTTCTGATTGGATTAAAAACCCAGCAACATTGCTAGAAAAAGCTGGAATAAAAGTTAGTTCTTTGAGTCATGATGTACTACAAAAATCATATGGAATATTAAAAAAATATGCAGATGAAAATAAAAAAGACGTTGATGCTTATAAAGAAGCTATAATAACTATTAATAGTGGAATAAAAGCTTCTGTAATGTCTGAAGAAGATATTAATCCACCAATTCAATCTGCTGCACCTTTGCCTACTGAACAACGTTTAGATTCAATAGCAGCAGCTGGTGGTCAACTTTTAAAAGATGATTTTAAAGGCTTTAGTCTTACTGGAAATCAACCAGATGATATAGCTTTTGGACAATATTGTTCAGTTAATAATTACATTGTTGTTAGCAACAACAAAAATAAACTTTATCTTTTTAATAAACAAAGTTTTGATAATTTAGTAAAAACATTAGAACAATTAAAATCAACAGAACAAAATAAGGCTAATATTAACAATACACCTACAAATGCAGAAAATGTTAATAATAATTCACAGAATAATAGTTCAGTAGTTACATCTGCAAATGCAGATTCCACTTATGGAAATGGTTATAATAAAAAAGCCGATGCAATTAAAAAGAAACTTAATTGTACAACTTACACTTATTCACCAAATCCAAAATTAAAGATAGTTAGAAGAACATTCGATTAAAAAAATAAAGCCACTCATTTGAGTGGCTTTATTTTTTACAAGCGTTATAAATTCATTGGCTTACTTAAAAAAGAAAAATATCTTTTTCATCTCCATCATCTATATTTTTAAAATCTTCTAGATAAGGTTCAAAAAGTTTTTTTGCAAGCTTATATCTTGGGTTACTTTCATCCAAAATCATTTCTTTTTCTTCCATTAAATCCTCTTTTTAATTTAAAACACTAAATCCATTAGTATCTCTTGAAATTTTTATTTTAGTTTCTATCTCGTCATCCATAAGAGGATTATGAGAAACAATAAAAATTTTTAACTGCTTATCAAAACCATTAAGTAAATTTACCATAGCTTTAATACCAAATTTATCAAGTCCTTTATCCATTTCATCAAGAATTAAAAGTTTATTATCATTACTAAAGAAAATTCTAGCAATATCAAATAAAGCAAAATTAATTGCAAGTTCTGCCCTTTGTCTTTGACCTTGACTAAAGCTACTAAATCCTACTGGATAACCATCCATAGTAATAGTATCTTCCAAATTTTTATCAAATTTTATTTTTACATCTTCTTCAAAGAAGAAAGGTAAATACTGATTAATTTTAGTATTAAAAACATCTATCATTTCCCCAATAAAATATTTTTTAAATCCACCTGCTTTATTTGAGAAAGTATTTCCAAGATACTCATAATGAGTAATATCATTGTTAAGTATTTTTAATTCTTTATCTAAGTTATTTATTTCAGTATTTTTATCTTCTACTTGGTTTTTTAAATTTTCTACATAACTTTTATCATAAACAGTAGAAACTTGACCATCAATAGTAGAGATATTTTTTTCATTATCAGAAATAATTGTTTTAAAAGATTCCATTTTTTCTGAAATAGAATTAAGTTCTTCTTCAGTATAATTTGTTATTTTTAAATTTGCAAGTTTTTCTTTAATACTTTTTTCTTCATCTATAAGCTCATTAAATCTTTTATCATTTTTGACTCTTAAAGCATCTATTTCCTTAACATTCTTTAAAGCATTATTATACTGTTCAAAAACCAAATCTGTATTAGGCACAAAATCTTTGTTTAAATTTTCTTTAATTCTATTAGCATCTCCTAAGAGATAATTATAATTTTCATTTTCTTCATCAATCTCTTTTTCTAATCTCTCAAGAGTATTCATATCGTCTTTGACTTCATTAGCTAATTTATGTAATTCTTCTTCAGTTTTTGTTTTTTCTGCTTCTGCTTTTTCAGACGTTAAGTGTTGACCACAATATGGACAAGTTGCTTGTTTAAGTTTAAATAAGTTCTCAGATAAATCATTTAATTTTTTATTATCAAGAATATGTTTATTTTCTAAAGACTTATATTCATTTCTTAAAGAATTAATTTTTTCCAAAGAAATAGTATAACCATTTTCTCTAGTTTTAATTGTTTCCAAATCTTCTTTATATTTTAATTCTTTATTTTTATTATCTTCAAAATCTAAATCTTTATATTTTTCTATTATTAATAAATCTTCTGGATTTTCTTTTACATTTAAAGTTTCTTTTTCAGTGGCAATTCTTATAAGACTTTTATTATATTCTTCTTTTAAAGAATTATTAGAAAGTTTTCCTTTTTCTTCCAAAACATTTACGAGAGAAAGTTCTTCAATTTTTGCCTTTGCTTCTTCTATATTTTTTTTAGCAACATCTTTTTGAGATTTCATTGCTAATAATTTTGTTCTAGCATTATTTGAATAAGTTTCTATATTAGAATTTAATGTATTTCTTTCTCTTTCGGTTGCTATTTTATTAGTTTCTAATTCATCTTTTTTTTCATTTAATTCTTTTAAAATATCTTTAGTTACAGTATAAAAAAGATTGATTTCTTTTAAAGAAAGAATATTTTCAAAAACTATAAGACGTTCAGAAACTTTATTAGCCAAGAAAGCAGAATATAATTCAGAACTAAATACAGAAGAATTAATAAATGCAATATAAGGCATTTTAATAATATCTATAATTTTATTATTAGTTTCTGAAGCTGTATGACCTGAAATATCTTTGTCACCTTCAAAAATATAAACGTTATTATTATGAGTAGTGTGTTTTCTGTATCTTAAAACTTTATATTCTTTACCATCTTGTTCAAACTCTACTCCTACTTTACAATCTTTTCCTATATATCTATTAACAACATCATCCACAGAATCACATCTATATTTTCCATAAAATACAAAACAAAGAGAATCAACAATTGAAGTAGATTTTCCATAACCATTAGGCCCAACAATACCGTTAATTCCAGTTCCAGTTAAATCTAAAAATTGAGAGCATGGCCCATATCTATAAAAATTTTTTAATTCTATTTTTTTTATTATCATATAATATTCTCCTTTAATTTTTCTATTATATTATCATCATATTTTATTTCTAAAAAAATATAATTATTTTTTTTAGCATATTCTTTTTTTAAAAAATCATGTTTTTGTTGAATCTTAAATTGTTTTACACCTCCAAAAAATTTTATAGGTTTATAATGTTGTTCACCATTATATTCTATTAAAATTTTTTTGGATGGTATAAAAAAAAATCATATGATAATAAATTTTTATCTTTTAAATCTGCAAAAGTTTTTTGTTCTTCAAAGATAATTTTTTTATTTAATAAATATTTTTCTATTTCTTTTTCACCTTTACTAAAAGCACATTTTGGACAACCACATCCTTTTAAATGATGTAAAGCCAATTGATTAAACTCTCCATGCTTTGGACATATAATAGTTAAATTACTATGATTTGTTGTGTATTTTGTTTTAGAATAATCATAATAATTATTATGTATTATGTTTGCTTTTTTTATAAATTCTTCTGTATTTGATAAATGTGAATTAATGGTTTTTTCTAAAGCACATTTTGGACAGCCATTTCCGTTTAGATGGTAATATGAAACTTGATTAAATTCTCCATGCTTTGGACATATAATAGTTATTATATCTCTAGCAGTAATATATTTTGTTTTAGAATAATCATAATAATTATTATGTATTATGTTTGCTTTTTTTATAAATTCTTCTGTATTTGATAAATGTTTTTTTGAAAGATTTTCAAATTTACAAATTGGACAGCCTTGACCATTTAAATGATTATTTGCTTTTTGATAAAATTCTCCATGTTTTGGACATATAATAGTTATTTTTTCTTTACTTAAAGTGTATTTTGTTTTAGAATAATCATAATAATTATTATGTATTATGTTTGCTTTTTTTATAAATTCTTCTGTTGTTAATTTATTTCTACTCATATATTTAACTTAGATAAGAAAAAATCTATTCAACCTCCAAAAATTTTTTAAAATTTTTATCCATCATATTATTTATTATACTAACAATTGCTCTTTTTGTAAAATTTAAATCATTATTGGTTGCAATCAATTTCTGTGTTTTTTGAAAAAAGAATTTTTTAGCAGCTTTATTCATCATTTTTTTTTGAAATATTGCTGATTTTGTTGCATCTTTAAAATCTAAATGTAAATTTAAACTACTAGTATTAAACCGAATATCAATATCATCATATAATAAAAACGTTTTTTTAAAATATTTATCAAGATTATTAATTAATGGCATCTTTTTAAAACCTCCTAAAAACTTCTAGTTTTGGTTTCTTCATCATAAATATAATCTTTTCCAACAAGTCTTGAAAATATTTCACTTGCCGATTTATTTTCATTCATCATGTTTTCAATAATATTCTGATTTTCTTTCTTACAGCGAAGATAACCTTCAACATACATTATGATACTCAAATCATTCATATCCAAATCTTTACTAGATTTTGCATTTAGATGAATTAGTTGCAACATAGTTTCATCGATTCCGTTTTCACCTAAAGATGTTTTCATTGCGTTTTTAGCCAAACCGATTAATTCAAGTTTATCACCGTAAGTCATAATTTATCTCCTCAAAATATCATTTACATTATAGAAAGATTTCCATTCTAGTGGCATCTTTTTAAAACTTCCTTAAAACAATTTAATAATTTATTATTATCAATTTCTGGAGCTTTTATTTCTTGTAAATACTTAGCAGCAGATTTAACAACTCCTTCGTTAGTATCTACTTTATGTTCATTAGTATCTACTATTTCTTCTTTTATAAATTCTGGATTTACTTCTAGAGCACCTTTTTCAAAAAGAATATCTCTTAATTTAACAAAATTTTCAACTTTTTTATTAATTTGAACAGTTACTATTTTATTGGTATAATCTATATTCTCATTAAAATTATCAGCTAAAATAGTAATATAATCAGGCCCATCATTATATTCTATTAACTCACAGGCAGTACCATCTATTACTGCAAAATAATTTTTCTTTCCACCTTCTCCTTTATCTGTAGGGTAAGGCGAACCTACAAATTCAAAATTGTCTCTGTGCTGTTCATGATGTAAATGGCCAGAAACTACAAGCTCATAATTATCAAATATTTCTGGCTGAAATAAAGCGTTCTCTACTTTTCTTTTAGGATTATAATAAAAACCTTCAACTTCTAAATGTCCAAAAAGAACTCTACCTTTATATGGAATATCTTGAGGGTTTTCTGTAAAAGAAAGGAAATCATAATCAATTCCATCAATAGTAATAGTATTACTGTTTTGAATAAAAGTTCCAAATGAAGAAAAAGTTTCTACCAAAGTATCATTTCCATCTTTATCTTTTAATTCATGATTACCAATTATAGAATAAACATGAGCAACTTTAGAAATTTCCATAAGTTTTCTAAAAACTGGAACAAAAGCTGCTGAATTAGTTTCAGGTCTATCAAATAAATCTCCCAAATTTACAACATGCTTAAAATTATGTTTTATAATATATGATTTTAAATAATCTAAAAAATTAAGAACTGAAACTATTCTTATTGGTTCTTTTGTGAGATGTAAATCTCCAAATGCTACTATAGCCATTATTTACTCCTTTTTTATAAATATAAAGTAAAAAAAATAAAAAGTCAAAAAAAACTACACTGAATTACATTAAAAACTACACTTAAATGATAATTAAGAAAAAAAACAAATAGTTAATTTAGATGACAAAAATCATCTTAACTCCTTAAGGGCTTATAGAAAGTCCACATCTTTTCTTCAGCGGTCTGAAATGGCCGCTTTTTTATACTTTTTAAAGTTAAAAAGTAAGGGATTAATAAATGAAAAAGGCACTATATTTTATTTTATTATATATATTATTTTTTTCACCATTATGTGTTGCTCAAACAACTAATATTATTAAACTAGAAGGTAACGTAAGAGTAACGAAGGATAATGTAAGCAGTTCTTTAGTAGATTTAGATACAGAATTTACTAATGATGATTGGATTTATACAGGATTTTTCAGTCAAATAATTTTTGAATTTAACAATACAATTATTAAAGTAAATTCTTTTGGTAAAGTAAAGATTTCTGAAATAGTTGAACAAACTAAAAAAGAAGAATTGGCTTTGGCGGAAAAATCAAAAAAAGAAGAAAAAATACCAATACCAGAACCAAAAGTATTTTTAAGCTCAGCGGAAACAATTTCTAATAAAAATATAGTAGTAATAAAAAAAGCAGATGGTTTTAATAGCACCCCTTTACCAGAGAAAAAGAATAGTGATTATTTTAAGCCTTATATGCCTATTGCTTTAATAACAAGGGATAAAAAATGCCAATTACATTTGATTTAAATTTATTCATAGATGGACATCCAAAAATATTCGTTCTCTTAGCTTTGGTAGGTATAGCTTTAATAACTTTTTTGGTATTTGCTATATGTTTTAAAATTTTTCCAGCTATATATAAACTTATTTCTACTTTAATTCACAAAGGTGTTAAAATTGGAAATGCTATAGATATAAAATCAGACGAAGAAGAAAAAATAAAAAAAGTAGCAGATCAAGAATTACAAATTCAGCAAAAACAATTAATAATGACTACCATTCAAATTGTTAATACAACAGTAGATAATACTTTTAAAAAGAGTATTAAACGTCAAGAATTATATAATAGACAAGTCTCAGAAACCGAACAAAGATTTAATAGTATAATTTCTTCTATTACTGTTAATTATTTAAAATCTGAAAAAGCATATATAATGAAATATGTAGATATTGTTTTACATATGATTTTTGAAGAAGCTATTTATAAGCCTTTGAAAATTGTTTATAAAGCAGACAAATTGTTAGAAAAGTCAGAGGATGAATTAATAGAGCAACAAAGAACTTTTATTAATGCTGCTGGTATAGATGTTTTAAAAAAATCCTCAGAAGTTTTAACTGCCGATCCTAGTCTTGAGGGATTAAGACAGGATATAATTAAATACATAGAAGGTGAGCAGGAAAATATTAAAAAAACAGTTATTGATTGTCTCAAAAAAGCTTATAATTTAGCAAAAGATGAAATGATGGAAATTCAAAAGTTACAAGGAGAATTAAATGATAATATAGGAAATATTCTTTACACTCAGTTTAATGAGAAAAGAACAGATTTTCCTCAGAACTGGAATGATGATTTGCCACCTAATGATATAATAGGAGAAATTAACTAATGGATATAATAAATACTTATTTTAATATGTCATTTTTATCTATAGAAACTTTTTTATTTTTCTCATTAATTATTAGACTGATATTTACAAAAATAAAAAATAAAAAAGTATTTACAACTGCTGGAATTTGTTATTTAGGTTCTATATTTGTTTTTCTTTTGTATAGTGCTTTTGGTTTATATACTTTGTTTTATGGAGATTATTTTGGATGTTTTTCTCCTGCAAAAACATTTTTATTTATAACTGCACTAGTATACTTACAAATATATTTTTATAAAATATCAAAAGGATTTAAATTAAAAAATTCTGAAATTGCAATAAAAAATTATAGATCTCATATAAAATCAAAAAATAATTTATATATATTTTCTGAAATTCTTTTTGTAATAGAAACATTATGTGTTCCAATTTTTAGCAATTCAAAATGTTATATAAGACTTTATGAAATAGTTCCAGCAATTTGTTTAACAATTTTCTTAATATATCAATTAAATCTTTTACCTAAAATTAGAAATTTTCAAATTATATTGCCTTGGACATTTTATACTGTTTTTATGATTATTTTCTTAATAATAAGATTTTTAATAGAAAATTTTGGTTTTTGTAATTTAAATTTTACTGGTGTATTATTTAGAATTTTTCAAATATTTTCTTTAGGCTATATCTCATTTATTAGAAATGATGATTTGGAGGCTTGTTTAGAATGATAGAATCTGTTTCAGCTATGGCTTTAATAGCAATGACTTGTTTAGGATATTTTTCAAATATTTTTGATTTTAATGAATTATTTAATGTATCTTTTGAAACTTTATTACTTTTTAATATTTTCGGAAGATGCTTCATGACTATTTCTTTCAGACAAACAATAGAAGGAAAAAAAAGAATTATATATGAAAGTATTATATTTATAATTTCAACAATTTGTTTAAGTATTTTATATTTATATCATGCTAATTATTTATTAGTAAATAGTACTTTACTAATGGCTTTTATAATGATAGTTTGTTTCTTATTTTTTTTAAGTGTTAAAATATATATTATTAAATATAATATTTATGGCAAAAGATATTTATTTTGGCAGATATTAGATATTATATTATTAGGATGTTGTACTTTTCTTAGTTTATATATTAATAATTATAATTTAAATTTTAAATTGGGAATTTTAGCTATATCTTTTATGACCATTCTTGGAATAATTAATGAGCATATTATTCGTAAATTAGATTATTGGGTAGCTTTAAATGGTTTTAAAACAGAGATAGAATTGTTAGTTTTAAATAGAGAAATAAATAGAATTACATATCCACCAGAAAAAAATTTAAAAGAAGATAAAATATTTTCTAAATGTGTAACTATATTAGATCTTAGTACTATAAGAGTAATAGAAACTCATAGTTTAGTAAAAATTGTTTTAAAAACTTTATTAAAATATGGCTATTCTTTTAAAGAGGCACATAGAGTTTCATCAGGCTTCTTGATGGTATTGAATAATAATCTTATGAGAAGAAATTTAGATGGTTCTATTATACCATCAAGAATTTTAAATCTTTATTATAATTTTAAAAATAAAAAATAAATTATTCTGTATTTAATTTTAAGGAAGATTTTTTAAAATCTTCTTCTTTTAAAGTAAAAATAGTATTATTTAATACGCAGATATAATCATCATAATTAACAATTAAAGTATTACATGGAAGATTATTATATTCATGAACTAAAGTTCTAATCTGATATGTAATAAGAAAACTACGTTTTAATTCAGTAACAGGCATAGTAGGCATATAATTATTATAGTAATTTTCTCTAAAAGAGAAACTTGAAGATAAAAAATTATCTTCAAAAAATACTTCTTCAATTGAATTAACAAAAAAATTATGATATGTTAAAAATTTATAGATATAAAGTCTTGTCATATCTGTAGGATTTTGTAATACTTTAAATAGATTATCTTTTGGTATTTTTACCAATTTTGTTGTTAAATCCATACTATTTGAGGTCTCCCTTTATAACCTTTTTCAAAAATATACCAACAGTAACAAACAGCACTAGAACCGCCTGTATCTTTTCCATTAGCTAAACATTTAATTCTTTCACTAAAAACTAAAACATATTTAGGAGGATTTTCTTCAAACATTTTTCTTCTAGCTTTTCCTTCAAGAAATTGAATTTTTGCTAATTCTATTAAATATTCTCCATTTTTTAATAATGATAAAGAATGTTCTGTATGAGCTTGAATGTCACTATAAGGAAAATTAGCAACAATTGCAAGATTGTCAACTTCTGGTCTAGAAACTGTTAACCAATCAAATACATTTGTATTTGGAAATCCTCTATCTACTATATCAAATGCCATAACATAGTATCCTTTTTGCATAAAAGGATAAGCAATGCTACCAGAACCAACACTTGGCTCTATAATTATTTCTGGCAATTTTATTTCTAGTTTTTCTAATTCATTAAAAAGTTTTTCAACTGCTATTGATGGAGTTGCATAAAAATCTCCACTAGCTCTATCTGTTTTAGAATGGTTACTAGCACCAAGTATTCTATATATATCTTCTTTACTCATAATTTTATTATAAAAATTTTTAATTTTTAGTCAAGTTAAATTGTAAGGTGATAAATTATGAATTGGACAATGATAGTAATGATTTTTATAGGATTAGCAGAAATAGTTGTTATTTGTTCTATTTGTTTTAAAATCAATGAATTTATTCAAAACGTAAATTCTTTGCGTGAAAAATATATTGCAAATGAAACAAAATTGCAAAGAATTATTGATGATCTTGATGCAAAACTTGAATATATAATGAATAGATTGGATAAAAATAAAACTACTCTTGAAAAAATAGAAATAAAACAAAAAGAGATAGATGAAAAAACAAATGAAATGCAAGATATTTTAATAACATTATTTGCAAACAAAGAGATAGAAAGAGCGAACAAAAAAATAAAAGAGGAAAATAAAGAATGAAATTTTATCATGGTGGAACAAATAAATTAAATTTTGGAGGATATGGTCATTCCTCTGGGACTGGAATATGGTTTACTCAAAACAAAGATACTGCAATATCATATATTGATCCAAAAGCAGAAGGAGCTTGTTTAATACAAGTTGATATAGATTTGAATAAATGCAAATTAATTACTTTTGATTATAAAGGAAAAACATGGTCTCATCCACCAAAAGTAGAAAATTATGAAAATTGTAAAACAACTGATGATTTGGTTAGAGCAGCTAAAAAGAATGGATATGATGCAATAATGTTTAAAAATGTTTCAGATATGAAAGGTAGGGATAATAATAAATTCAATAAAACTAAAGCTTTTCAACCATCTACTAACATTGTTATTACAAAAAAAGAACAAATGAAATTAATAGATGGTTGGTATTTTAAAGATTTAATTAATGAAAGCTATTTCCCTTATTAATAAGAAAAATAACTATCCTCTTTTATATTTCTATAATAACGTTCTCTAGAAGTATCTTTATACACTTTTATAAGACCAGTTCTTTTTTTGGTTTCGATCCAATCAAGAAATTCTTTTTTATCTTCTTTACTATTTAAGAAGTTTTCTATATTAGCATTTCTATTTTTTATTCCAAAATTTGTATGATCAAAAATTTTTCTAAATAAAGTTTCTGGAATGTTAATAGTCATATATTTTTTATCAGCAGGAATACGTCTACATTGTATTCTTTCTTCACCTCTTAATTCTGTATCTCCTGCCTTTTCTTTATTAGCATTACCATAACTTACAGGATAAGGCTTTTTAATACCTTTACCAGATTGTGGATCAATAAAATTTAAAACATTATCTAAATTTAATGTTATTTTTATTAATTGCCCAGGTCTTAAATTTTGTGTAGGAATAATTCCAGTTTTTTGAGGTAAATATTCACTTCTACTAAAACAAATTTCTGGTAAATTTTTTTTAGCATTTTTAGAAGCTCCATCTCTTTGTTGTTTACCAATTAAATAACCACTTTTATATATAGTATATAATTTTTCTATATTTATATTTGTAGCCATTACTGATTTATCATTTAAATCTTCTAATATAATTTCTATCATACTATTAACTTAAAGTTAAATAATATGAAAATGGATGTTTATAGAATTATTAATGAAGCAAAAAAATCTAAATTATTAGATGATGATGAAATAAATCAACTTTACTCTTTGGCTAATGATAGTATATTATTAAGAATAGCTTCTCAAGAAGATTTTAAAGATGAAGATACAGACTTGGGAAAATTGGCAGAAATAATAATAAAGAAAAGAGATGATTACCATTATGCTAAAAAGAATGATGAACTTGAAGATTTTAATAAAGAATTAAATAGTGAAATTAAAAGTAAAATAAAAAAGGATAGAGAAAAAATAAAAAAAGAATTATTTGATAAAATGAATAATGTAGCTAAAGATTATATACCAGCAAATATGAGAACTGGAGAAGATAGTCCTAATATTATTTTATTTAAATTATTCCTTAATGAATGGAATACAAAATATGCTTTTACTTGGAAAGCTTTTAAAAATGTAAAGAAAGAATATGAAAAAACTCATAATCTTGAAGGTGAAGATTTATTTGTTTTAAAATCTTTATTGGAAAAAGATCCTAATATAGTTCATAGAAAAGGTGTAGATAGTAAAAATGCAGATCTTAGCAGTGGAAAAATTTCAAAACTTATTTCTGGTAAAATAACTGACTCTGTTGTATTTAGTAAAGCAAATAATACATTAACTAAAGATACCATTGAAAGCATTAAGGAAAAAATTGCTAAAGCCGAGTAGACAAATTTGGGTTCTGTAAAAGACAAATTTGTCCGTTCAAAAGTAAAATTAATTTAAAATAAGTTAGTAAAAAAATTCCGTTAGTGATTATATTACAAATAGGGTCAGGAGAATAAGTTAAAATGAGTTATAGAAATTCAGAAAATAATGAAATTATACCAAAAATACAAATAACTGAAATGTGTGATATATGTGGAAAGGATTGTCCTGTTCCAATACCAAGAACTATTTATTTGACAAAAAAAGGAGTTCCTTTTATAATAAGGCATCATGTTTATTGTGACCCTATTAAATATGGTCAAACATATTTAGAAAATTAGAAAGTTAAATATATAAGGAATTTTCTTGACAAATAAAGAAAATTCCATTATTATTAAGTGAAAAGTCCTAAGCAAGCCCGTTTTGGCAAAGCAGTTTAGGCAGGAGATATATATGAATGATACATTTACAAATGAAGATTTCGCTTCTTTGGCAAGTGAAATGGAAAAAGAAGCAGCTGCTGGAACTTTCCAAAGTCCTTATTGGAAACCAGCTAATGAAGGAACCCACCAAATAAGAATTATTACCCCACTAAAACAGTTTGGAGAAAAACTCTTCTATGAAAAGCATAAGATGCACTATATTAATGGTAGAGCATATTTTTGTCTTAATCAAACATTGAAGGATAAAAATGGTAATATTCATGAAGCAGAAGCTTGTCCTATTTGTGCAAAATCAAAAGCACTTTATAATTCCTCAACTAAAGGAACAGAGGAATGGGGTGTTGCTGGCTCTTTAAGAGCTAAAGACAGATATGTTTCTCGTGTTATTGTTCGTGGAAAGAAGGATAAAGACGGAACAGATACAGAAACAAAACCAGAGTTTTGGGAATTTGGAACAAAGATTCATGGTTATTTCTTTGATCAGATTAAAATGGGAGAAGCAGGAAACTTCCTTTCTCTAAAAGAAGGTAGAGATTTCAATCTTATTAAGAAAGGAACAGGTAGAAATACTGATTATTCTGGTTCATGTCTTTCAATGAAGCAGTCAGCTATTTTCTCAGATCCAGAAAAGTTGAAGCAACTTTTAGTATATTTACCAGAAATGGATTATTCTAAATTGGTAGAATTTGTTTCACCAGATGAAATGAAAACAGCATTGGATGAAATGTTTAATTCTCCTAAAGAAGCAACTCCAACAGTAGATACTACTGTTGATAATTTGGATTCATATTCTCAGCCAGCTGATATCGATTTTGCACCTACAAATCAAGAAGAACAGCCAATAGACAATATTGATGACTTATTAAGTAAGATTTAAAATTTAAGAGGGGAATGTTCCCCTCTTAAATTGGAAAAGCTTATGCTAATTATTAAAATAATTAATTTTATGTTTCAAGATTTTTTTCACTTTATAGGTGTTTATTTACTTCTATGTTTATTTGTTGCTTTTTTTACACTTATGTGGGATAGTTTAACAACAGTTTTTATAGAAATTTTTAAGAAAGAAGAAAAAATTTTTTATATTAGTGAAAAAAATGTAGATAAAAAATTCTTAGAAGAACTTAAAAAATATAGTTCTAAGGTAGGTGAGAGGAAAGATTAAATGGCTAAAAAAGAAGAAAAAAATATTTCAAGTATAGATGATATAATCAATACAGAATTTACAGATATGCAGGATCTATCTAAAGAAGATGATTCTGTAAAAGAATGGATTGATTCTGGAAATTATGCTTTAAATTACGTATGTAGTAAAAATTTTTATAATGGATATCCAATTGGACAAATCACAGCTTTCTATGGAGAAAGTGGAACTGGTAAATCTATGTTACCAGCTATAGCTTCTAAAGATCCTAAGATTGATAGAATTATAGTTCTAGATTCAGAAGGCGGTGGAACTGGTAGATCATTATTCCAATTTATTGGTGCTGATTTAACAAAAATCAGATACATGACTATTCAAACTTTGGACAGTTGGAAAGTAAATAAAGAAACTGGAAAGATAGAAGAAGTTCAAGATAAGGAAGTACCAACTGGTAAATTAGAAACTCCATCTTCTATTTATCATATGGGTTTAATTCTTACTTTGAAGAAATTACTCTATGCTATAGAATATAATCATGCTAAAGAAAAAATTCTTATTATCATAGATTCACTTTCAAATATGAAATCTGTAAGATCTTCATTGCTTGGTGGTGAAGATATGGGTAAGACTAATAAGCTTTTGAATGTTTTATTCTCTTCTTTGGATAATACTTTAAAGAATACTAATTCTACAATATTATTTGCGAATAAGATTTATACAGATCTTAATAATGCTTATAATACAGAAGGAATTATTTCAGGTGGGCAATCTGTAATTTATAATCCATCACTTATGATAGGATTAAAAACTTTACAGGATAATCCTGAAATTTCAGATTCTGAACTTAAAGAAGAAAAAGAGAGAAGAAAAACTGGTCTTGGTAATTCTTTAAAAACTGTAAGAGCAAGAATTAAAAAGAGTAGATTTGGAACAGAAGGTAGAAACGCTTGGATAGTTTTGAATTCCACTTATGGACTTACAAGATATTCTGGATTATTTCAGCTTCTTTGTGATTTTGGAGTTTGTATAAAGAATGGAACTAGATATTCTATTCCAGGAGTTATTACAAACGATAAAGGTGAAGATGTTTCTTTCTATAAAAAAGAATTTATAGAAATTTTTAGACAGAAAGAAAATGTTTATATTCCTTTACTTCAAACAAAAATGGAAGAGATTGAAGAAAAGCTTAAACAAAAAGCTATGAATCTTGAAGTAAATGATTTGTCTGAAGTAACTGAAGATGGTGAAATTTCTAATGCGGAAATGCTAAATATGATGGAAGCAGAGAGTGAAGTAGAACAAGCTTTATCTGAGGATGTCTGATTTAGAAAATTTTGCATTTAATACGGTTTAATTGAAAACCTAACAAGTTATATCTATTAACTTGTTAGGTTTTAATTTTTAATAGTGATTATGAAAAAGTTGAAAAAATATTTAGTTTGGATTTGGGTTTTTATTTTTGTTTTGGTTAATGTATATGCTTGTATTTCATTAATAGATAAAAAAAGAGTGGATACTTTTGTAGAAGAAGATACTCCTATAGAAGTATTTAATGATGAAGAAGATTATGAGCTAGAACTAGACAGACTTAAAAACGAAGCTTTAAAAAGAACTTGTGAAGAAGATACTCCTATAGAAGTATTTAATGATGAAGAAGATTATGAGCTAGAACTAGACAGACTTAAAAACGAAGCTTTAAAAAGAACTTGTGAAGAAGATTGCATTTATAAGATTTTAAAAAAGAGAACAGATTTAGGTGATGAAAATTTTTCTGTAGGAGATGCTTATAATTTATACAGAAAAATTAGTTATTATTCAGAAAAGTATAATATTCTTATTAAAGATGCTTTGGTAATAGTAAATGTAGAATCTGATTTTAAAATTGATGCTTATAACGAAAGAGGAAAAGCATACGGTCTTACTCAGATTACAAGCCCATGTTTGAAGGAATACAATAATGTAAATGAAACTAATTATAAATTAGAAGATATGTTTGATATGGATTTAAATCTAGAAGTAGGTTTTTGGTATTATAGTAGATTAATGAAACACTATTCTAAATTTAATGAATATGGAATAACACTTACTTCAGATACTACAGCTTTAAGAGATTCTTATATAGCTTATAATATAGGTGTAACTGAATTTAAGAATGTTGGAAGAGAAGGTAGAAATCAATTAAGGAATGGAGTATATCCAAGAAATATGTATGGATATAAAAAAGGCACTCCATATAAGCCAATAACAAGATACTATAAAATAGTTGAAGAATGGTCTTGACAAAAAATAAAAAATAGATAAAATTTTTTTTAAAAGGAGTTATAAAGATGATTTATGATGAGGTAAAAGCCGCAGGTAGATATGTGGTTCTTGAAGGTGAAGTTGCTGAAGTAAAGACAGAGGTAAAAACAGAATCTGGTATTTTATTGCAGGGAGATACTGCAAATGCCAATTCATCTGGTCAGAGAATAAACGCTAATGGTGGCAAAGTTAGAATTAAACCACCAATAGTTCATTCTATTGGCCCAAAGGTTAATAAGAAAGAAATTGGTATTGAAATTGGTGATAGGGTCATTATAAATGATTATGATGCTCATAGCTTCCAAGATGATACTGGAGCAATTTATATTGTTTGTAAGGATGAGTCAATTCAGACAGTAATTAAGCAGAGAGATTAAATCAGATAAGGGAGCTTTTAAGCTCCCTTTTTTATTTATTATATCTAACTTAAAGTTAAATAATATGAAACGGGATTTTGAAATTTCTTTGGAATATAATAAAACAGATATAATAAATAAAATGCTTTGTCTAATATATGATGTAAAAATAGTTAATCTTTCTGATGAAAAAGTAAGTAAAGAACAAGTTCTATCAGAAATAAAAAAAGAAATACCTAAAGCAGATGAAAAGTTTATAATTTTAAAATCTTACAATAATAAAAAAGCTATTTTTTCATTTGATACAGATAAATGGTTTGATACTAAAAACAAAATTTTAGATACAGAAAATAGATACGTAAAAAAAATGCTTCTTTCTAAAATACCTACTATGATTTTAAATAATGTAAATGCTGTTGATTATACAAGAGTAATTGAAGAATCCTTTAGAAATTATATAAATAAAAATAAAGAAATAAAAAATAAAATTACAAATTCAGTAGCAGAAAATTTGCCATTAGTATATTATAGATTTAAATATGAAGGAGTTCAAAATTCTATAAGAATAGAAGTAAAAGAACAGTTTAGACATAATATTTTGGCAGTTCTTAGGTCTAAAAAAAGTCCTAAAAAACAATTAAAGAAAATGGATTTTGATTCTTCTGTAGAAACTTATTTAAAGTTTACCAGAAAGAAAAAGAGATAAATAGGGTAAGGAAATGGAAAAGAAGGAAAGAAAAAGGAGCTTAGATAGAAATATAAGACAATGTTTGACTTATGTTATTAAAAAAGATGGCCCATTTAGATGGGGTAGAATTTTAGGTTTTAGCAAAAAAGATTTTTTAGAACATATTCAAAAAGAATTTCAAGAAGGTATGACTATGGAAAATTATGGAAAGTGGGTTATATCTTTTCATATTCCAAAAAGATGCTATACTTTTAATTCATTAAGAGATGAAGAATTTAGAAAGTTTTGGTCTTTAAAAAATATTACTCCGAGATGGTTGAAAGATGCTCAACATCAAAAGAAACAAATAAATAAAGAAGAACTTGATAAATATAGACTTTGGGATATTTTACCAGCTGGTAATATAGGAAATTATTTAAATTAAAGGTAAGTTAAAGATATAAAACAATTAGATTTGATTTTTGAAGAAATATATTTCAATTATTAATTGACAAAAAATTTGAAGAATAATACTATTAGGCGTAAGAAGAAATTCTTACGCTTTTTTATTAAAGGAGTTAGTATGGAAAAGAAAGAAATGGTTAATCACCCAAGTCATTATGGTGGAGATACTGAGTATGAATGTATTAAAGTTCTAGAAGCTTGGAATACTCCAGAAGAATTTGTAGGCTTTTGTAAAGATAATGCAATTAAATATTTGTGTCGTGCTGGAAAAAAAGATGAAGATATTCAGGAGTATAAGAAAGTAGCTTGGTACGTTAATACATTAATTAATTATCTTGAAAAAAATAATAATAAAAAGTGACTTGAATTTTTTTTAAAAACTCCTTATAATTAATTTGTAAGAAGAAAAAATATTATGGAAAAGATTACGTTTGAATGGAATACTTCTTTAGAAGAAGGCAAAGATAAAGGCTTTGTTCTTGGACTTTTTAAGTCAAAAAGTGGAAAATTAATAAATGTTCAATATGTTTGTTATACTCCTGATGATGGTTGGATATTTGGCTCAACTCTTGAGCCAATACCTGATAATGCAGAAAGTCTTGTTGCATGGGTTTCTGATACTGAACTTATTCCTAAAAATTAATTTAACTTTGATTAAAAAAGTCTTGAAAAAAAGTACAAAAAGATTTATAATTTTATTATAAGGAGAAAAAAATGACTGGACAGGACTTTATAAATTTAATACTTTTAAAAAATAAAAACGAATTAGATCTTTCAAATAGAAAAGAAGTTTCAGAATCTTCTATAGAACTCACTTTTCAAGATTTAAACAAAGAAGAATTAAAAGGTTTTTATGAAGAATATGAAGGTTATGTTAAAGCTCCTTTTGTTCTTTATACTCTAATTAACAGAGAACCAACTTTAAAAGAAAAAAATATTGAAACCATAGAAACCTATGTAAAAATGCTACAGGAAAAAAGTGATAATACTAATTGGGAAGATACAGAAATAGATAAGTTTGGTTTTGAAATTTTAGGCTCTTCTAAAAAAGTGCTTGGTAGTGGAGTTATAGTCCCTATAAAGGATACATACAGAGGATGTATAGCACCAGAAAAAGCAGAAGATTTTTTAAAGATGCATCCAGGATATTATATAGATTGGGAATATATTTTTGATGAACTTAATACTTTCTCTGCAGAAGAACTTGAATTAATTAAAAAATTGGAGAGTTATTAAATTATAAAAGCCATTGCTTTAAAGCAATGGCTTTTTGATTACTTTGCAACTGATTTTGTTTTAGATAATTGATCGGTAGCATTTTGCATGTTACCTTTTAACTTTCTAGCAAATTCAATAAATATTGAATTAAAACCAGATAAATTTCTTTCGTTAAGAATACCTTCTTCAGTTAATCTTTTTTTAATGTATTCTTTTAATCCTAATAATCCAGTAGCTGTAATACCTTCTTCTTTTAGTCTTTCTGGTAAATCAGAAATTTGTAATTTTAGAGTACCACTTTCACTTTTTTCTTTGCTTCCTGATTTTGTTGTATAACAAATATTTCCAAGTGTTGCAAGGTGAAGAGCGTTTCTATTACCATTATAAAAACTTCTGAAATGATTTAAAATTCTTTCAGTTTTTATATCTTCATTAATAACACCAGCATATTTTAGCATTTCTTCTCTTAATAAATTCATAATTTCTCCTATAAAAATTAACTTATAAAAATTAAATTGTTTTAGACATTATAAGACCATATTTATCTGTATGGTCTTTTTTATATCCAAGTTTTTTATAAAAATTTATTAATTCTTTATTTGCTGGTCTAAGATACAAAGTATTCTTTTTTGAATATTTTTCCATTTGATTCATTATTTTAGAACCAAAACCTTTTGATTGAAATTCTGGTTTGATAGAAACACCAAAAATATAATTATCTTCATCAATACCAGCTTGACCTATAAGTTTTTTGTTTAAAAATAATTCAACTTTTGTACAAGGTTTATCCATAACAAAACCTTTGTTCCAATTTGAACAACCATGAAATTTTATATTATTGCCTGTAATTTTTTTAAAAGATATATTTTCTTCTTTATTTTCTACAATAATATAAGCTTCGTTTAACAACATGACTAACCTCTTAAAAATTAACTTGACTAAAATACAAAAAAATAATATATTAAAAATGAATAATAAATAAAAATGAATAATTTTTTAAAATGGTTAGAATTTGTAAAAAATAAACATAATAATTTTTACGATTATTCTTTAGTAGAATATAAAAATCAAAAAACTAAAGTAAAAATAATTTGTCCAATACATGGAATATTTGAGCAAATCCCAGATTCACATAAGAGAAATGGCTGTCCAGAATGTGGAAAAATAAATAGTCATAACAAGCAAAAATTAACCCAAGAAGACTTTTTAAATAAAATGAAAAAAATTCATAAATTCTTGGATTTTTCAGATTCTAAATATATAAATGCAAAAACACCAGTAGAAGTAAAATGCTTGGTTTGTAATAATACTTTTCAAAAGTCTCCTAATGAATTATGTAGAAATGGTTGTCCATTTTGTTCTAACAACAAAAGACAAAAAACTTTAAAAAATATTAGATATAAAAAAGCGTTAGAAGAAATAAATACAGTTTTAGAAAAATGTAATATTGAGTTATTGGATGAATATAAAGGAAAGTGTAAAGTAAGATGTCATGAGTGGAGAAGATATAATTTTAAATGTAAAAAATGTGGTTATATATTTGTAGATTTTTTTGACAATCAGCATTTACCACTATGCCCCATTTGTAATCCAGGAAAATTATCTTCCAAAGGTGAATTAGAAATAAGAAAATATATAATGGATAATTATTCACAATTAAAAATAATTCCAAATGATAGAACTATTCTAGAAGGAAAAGAAATAGATGTTTTAATCCCAGAATTAAAAATTGGTTTTGAATATGATGGGATTTATTGGCACAAAGACAAAGAAGAATATGATAAAAACAAAGATGAACTTGCAAAACAAAAAGGTATAATCATTTATCATATTAAAGAAAAAAGAACCAAAAAAGAAAAAGAAAATAATTTAAAAGAAATTAGAACAATAATTGACAAAGAATTAAAAAAATTTTAAAATAAAATTAAGGAGAAACATGGCATGGAGAACTACGTTAATCTTCATAATCACTCTATATATTCGGCATTGGATGCAGTCTGTACACCTGAACAATTAATTGATAAAGCTGTCGAATATGGTCATAAAGCTATAGCAATTACAGAGCATGGGAATTTTAATTCTATTCCAAGATTTCAAAGATATGCTTTGGAGAAAGGTATTAAGCCTATTCTTGGTATGGAAGGATATATTGTTGAAACTCTTCAAAAGTTTGATGATAAAGGAAAAAGAATCAGAGAGAAAAATAACCATGTCGTTCTTCATGCGATGAATGAAATTGGCTGGAAAAATTTAATGAAATTAAATTATTTATCTAATTCAGATGAAGAACACTTCTACTATAAGCCAAGAAATTCGTTTAAAGAATTGTTTGAACATAACGAAGGCATAATGCTTGGAACAGCTTGTTTGGCATCTGTATTTGCCAATTATCTTAAAAGAGGAGAATTAGAAAAAGCAGAAAAAATGTTCCAAGAATTTATAATACATTTTCCAGATAGAATGTATGCTGAAGTTCAAATAAATGAAGTTTCTTATGAAGATTTAAATCAAAAGAAATATAATGAATGGTTAATTTTCCAAGCAACAAAAAATGGAATACCAATTGTATTATCTGGTGATACTCATTATGTAAATAAGGACGATTGGAATATTCAAGCAATGGCATTTCAAATAAGTAGAGATGGTTTAGGTGAAGAAACTCAACATGTTTGTAAATCTATTTATTATAAAGGCATAGAAGATTATCTTGAATTAAATAGAAAATTAGGCTTTGGTTATACAGAAGAGCAAATTAAAGAATGGTGTGATAACGCATCAATGATAGCTGATAAGTGTAATTATATTTATAAACCTACAACTGTATCTTCTCTTCCAAGAATGGCATTTGACGAAGAAGAAGAAATAAGAAGACTTGGAATAGAAGGATTGATAAAACATTTTGGAGTATCTTCTTTGGAAGAATGTCCAAAAGAATATGCTGAAAGATTAAAAATGGAAACATCCATCATTATTAAAAAAGGTATGATGAGATATTTCTTATGTCTTAAAGATATTCTTGATTGGTGTGATTCTCAAAAAATTCCTCGCGGTAAGGGCCGTGGATCGGCCTGTTTTTTACCAGATCAACTTGTAACTATGCAAGATGGAAGTCAGAAAAAAATCATAGATATAGAAAAAGGAGATAAAATTAAAACTGGTTTTGGTTTAGATAGTTTTGTAAATAAAAAATTTGTTCTTGATAAGGATGAAGATATATCCATAACTATCCCAGAAAAAGGAGAACCTATTTATTCTACAAAAGATCATAAAATTTTAATTGTAAAAAAAGATAAAGAACTAAAAATTGAAAATGCTGAATGGGTAGAAGCAAAAGATATAAAACCTGGGGATTATTTGATTAAAGATTTATAGAACAGCCTCGTCTTTTTCCTCTGTTATAAAGTTAAATAACAGAGGAAAGAATATGACAAAAGATGAATTTGATGAGTTAAAAAAAGGAAAGTTTGTTAATCATGAAAAACATATAGGTTTTATTGATTTTAAAAAATTTTATAATGAAGTTCCAAAATCATCTCATTGGATTGTTGATAATATACAATGCAAAAATTGTTCTTGTTTATTTTCTAAAAATTCAAAAATTTTAAAAAATTCTTTAGAAGCAAAAAAAGGTCATGAATGGGAAAATGATAATTATTGTTCTATAACTTGTTTTAATAAATATATGCATAATTATAAAGAATGGAGAGAAAATAATAGTAAAGCCCAATTAAAAATTCAAGGTTCTGAAGAACAAAAAGAAAAAAATAGACAAGGCGTATTAAAATCAAGAAAAAATCCAGAAGTATACAAAAAATGGATTGATGGTATTAGAAAAAATGCCTTAAAAGAAGAATATAGAAAAAAGATAAGTCTTTCTTCAAAGAAAAAATGGGAAGATCCAGAGTTTAGAGAAAAAATGTATAATAATGGTAAATTTCATACTTCTATCCATGGAGATTTTTATTCTTTAAATTCTGGTATTATAAGATTTGAAAGTAGTTATGAATTTCTTTATTTATTTATAAAAGATATAGAAGGAATAGAAATCAAACGGTTTGATAAACCTATTGATTATTTATTAAATAACAAACAAAGAAGATATTTTCCAGATTTTATAGAAAATAAAAAAATAATAGAAATAAAAAGTCATGCGGTTTTAAATAAAAAAGAAAACGGCTTAGATATGCAAAAACAAAAAGAAATCGCATTACAAAATTATATAAACAATTCAGAATTGTATGATAGCTATAAAGTGTTGTATGAAGAAGATTTGGCAAATGAATTAAAAATTAATACGATATGGATAAGGAAATATTTATTTTCTTGGGCAGAAGAAAATAAAATTATTCAAAGTGTATATGGTGGTAAAAGTTTAAAAATAAAACATAAACCAACTGAAGTATTTAATAACAATAAACAGTTTAATGAAGCAAAGGAGTTATGGAATAAATGGAATTTGTTAAGGTTAAAGAAACAAAAACAGAACACTATAATGGAAAAGTATATGATCTAAATATAGGATGTGCAGACCACACATATAAAATAAACGGTTTTACAGTTCATAACTGTGGTTCTTTACTTGCAGGTTGCTTGGGCATAACAAACCTTTGTATAGACCCAATCAAATTAAATCTTTATTTTGATAGATTTATTTCAGAAGAACGTCTTCCAGATGCTATTTATAGATATAATATAAATGAAGCAGAATTAATAAAAAATAATGAAACAACTTTTGAAGAATTAAAAGAATTTTGCAAACCTAAACTAATTGAGTTTCCTCAATATAAAGACAGATTAATTAGAGAATTATATAGGGCAAGAATAGCATATGCAAATGGTATTAATATGATTGATACTATTAAATCATATAAAGGAAATCTTTCAGATGCTTATGTTTTGCCTTATTTATTTGGATTAACTGATAAAGTTGATTTGTCAAAACCAGTAGAAATACAATCTCTTGGAATTGGTTCATCTGGACTTGATATAGATAGTGATGTATCTGGAGCAGGCAAAGATAGAATTTTCCAATACTTACAGGAAAAGTATGGTAAAGAATGTGTTTGTTATATTGGAACATATACAGAAGAAGGAATAAAACCAGCTGTAAAAGATATTTTAAGAACTTATGAAGTTCCTTTTAAGGATAGTAATAACCTATGTGCTGCTTTCCCAGAAGATGAGACAGACTGGAATAAAATTATAGAGCATATAAGAACAACTTCTCCTGCACAATATGAACTTTATAACAGATATAAAGCCTA
>Ga0326512_10000650_pt1 | contig 29726 bp, 8 predicted proteins | sample 1_2617_0518_D_FD_203652 | JGI IMG/M metagenome (GOLD analysis project Ga0326512, IMG submission 203652) | Bovine rumen microbial communities from UC Davis, California, United States - 1_2617_0518 | ecosystem: Host-associated > Mammals > Digestive system > Stomach > Rumen | place: USA: California...
AATATATTATTATCAACACCGTATGTTCTTTCTAACAACTCTTGGGTTATAGCTCTTTCTCTAATATATTTTCCAGGTCCATCAATTAAACCAGTAACATTAATATTAAAATTAGGAATAATACTTTCTTTAGTAGTATCATATTTTGATAAAATAACTTCATTATCATTATTAAGAGGAAGTTTATACCAAGGTTCATCAGTTGTTAATTGTTCATAACCATCTGATTTTTCATAACTTTTATTAATTATAACAATGTTTGCTGTTGGTAAATTTTGACTTAATGCTTTTCTTAAAGTAGAGCTATAAGAATATAAGGCTCTATTAATACTTTTAGTTCGTCCTCAATCTACATTTTCAAAACTAATCAGTCTTAAATCCGAACAATTTTTAAACATTGTATCAATGCCATAGATATAATATCAATCGTAATATTTAGCATCTGTTCCTTCTGAATTATTTAATTCATAATCAATATTATTTCCTCTTTGAGTTTTATTATAATTAGTTACATCTTCCAAATCAGTAACATCACAAATATCTTGGAATGGAACTAATTCTGTTTTTAAAATAGAAGGATTCATATTAAAATCTGTAATTTCTTTTAATCTAGAGCAATCATAAAACATATGGTCAAAACTACAACAATACTTAGTATTTAAATTTTTAAAAGAAAAATCTTCAAGATAAATCATTCCAGAAAACATACCAGAACTATCAGGAGGTAAATAAAATTCATCTTCTGGTGTTGCTACAATTAAAGTTTTAGTGTCATGGTCAAATTCTCAAGATAAACTGTTTTCAAAAGTATGAAATGCTAAACTTGCTTGTCCTAAACTCGTAGCAGATGGTAATTTATTTTCTAAAGGTATTAAAACATTGGTTCTTCATTCAATATGTTTAATAACCTTAGTAGAAAAATAATCACTAAAATTCATACCTAAAAAATTATGCATAGCAGGATATTTATAAAAAGGATCTGCTGGTACATAAGTATCTTCTCTTATATAATGACAAGGCTGATTTAAAGTTAATTGAAAAGTTCTAATACCAGTATTTTGTTCTACCATATAATATGGTAAAGCTAGTCCAATATCTCTTAAATAACCATTTCTATTTTGATCAAGACCTAGCAAACTAGAAGCAGCATCCTTATTCATGCCCGCATCTACCATCATTTTATAAATATCTTGAATATATGTTTGTAAATAAGCATCTTGAATATAATCTTGATATGGAAGATTTACAGGAGGACTAAATTGAGTATTCATATTAGAGAATACACCTTCTTTAACCATATTTCCTGTAGTTAAATCCATAACTAAAAATGTAATAGCTTTATTATATGCTTGACGTCAATCTACTCTTAATCCAGCTTCAAAACTATTAATTAATTCATAACCAGGAACACTAGCAATATTATATCCAATCAATGCAGAAGAAGTTGTACTAGTATGAACTGCTGTATATCTACTTAATGCTGGCTTGATACCTTCAACAGTATGTAAAAGTTGTTTAGGAGCATAAGCATCAAAGTGAGCTATCTGTCATCCTTTTGTGCTTAACATAGTTCTAGAACCAGTTATTAATTCTTGTAAGTTTCAACAATTATGAAAAGGAGAGTTAGCATGTAATGTTTCTTCTCCAGCATAGAAAAAATTAATTCAATTAGTTCAATCAATTTTTCTTAATTTATAACATTCTGCAAACATTCCTGTAATATTTTTAATAGAAAAGACAGGACTATCAAATTCAAAAGAATCTAAAGATATACAAAAGTGAAACATAAAACTTACATCTTCAAGAGATGGAACTTTTCAAAATAAATTTTTAGGATTTGTTTTTAAACTATAACAATGAGTAAACATGTTTTTCATTGAAACCAAATTTGGAGCAAATATAGGTTCAATATTAACAGTAGTTAAATTAGGACAATATGCAAATGTTTCTTGCATATATGTAATTTTACTAATATCAATACCTTGAAGATTGGCTTCTACAAGATTTGGACATTCAGAAAACATTTGAGTCATATTACTAGAACGTAATACTTTATCTCCATAAAATCTAAAATTAACAAATCCACATTGAGAAAACATTCCAATCATTTCACATTCATGATAAAAAGTTGGAAGTTTAACTTCAACCAAACAAGAACAATTTTTAAACATTCAATTTAGAATTCTAACATTAGAAGCATCCCAAGATGTTAAATCAATTGTGTTAATACTTAAACAACCTTGGAATCAACCTTGAAAACTTTTAACTAATGAAGTATCTAAATTACCTATATTAAAGATAAGTCATAATTCACTCATACCAGAAAACATATTAGTCATATCTTCTGGAACTACAACTTTTCCGTTAAATACAATATTTTTAATTTCACTATTATAAACAGACCATGGATTAGTAAGATATTCTTCTGATAAATAAGTAACTTTATCAGGATCACCAATTACTAGCGTTCCATGGTCTGTAATAGCCCAAGGACAATCACCATTATATCCAGAATAAATAATTTCTCCACCTCGAATATATTTTTCAAGGTCAGACATCTCTTCTCCTGGAAGGTCATCAATAGCAGAAGAAAATTCGTAAGGCATATAGGTTTCATCTCGCCCATTCTTCTCACGAATAGCATCTGCAATATCCGTTAAAACAGATTTTTTAATAAATACTTCTTCTGCCATTTTATCTCCTTTTTAATTTGGGTAAATTACTCTATAAGTATCTGCTACGTTTGCGGGAATATCGTATGTAATTTCACCAGTTGTTTGACTTTCATATCTAATATCAGGACTGGCCGCACTAACTCTCTTATTGATACTAAATTCCCTATTAGCATAAAAATACATTTCTACATTATCTCCCATAATAATTTTATTTAATAAATATCCGCCATCTTTACCACTACTAGCAGATAAAAAATAAGTTGTTGTGGGAGCAAAACCTTGATTTAATTCAATTTCTAATCCAGATAAATCAAGAGTTTTAATACATTCACATCCTGTTAAAGCATAACTAGCATTAACTGTAACAGTAGGTCTATAAGAACCTTGATAAATTTCAACAGAATCTTTTAATTTAAGAGGTAATAATTTAAAATAATTTTCTTCTCCATTTGGACCAACTTGGTCTAATCCTAATCTTCTACAATTATAAAACATTTGTTCCATATTATTTAATTCTAATGGCTCCATCTCTTGCGGGAAATCAACCCTTCTAAGATTAATACAGTTAGCAAACATATAAGCCATATTTTTAATAAGAGTAGGATTTAATTCTCAAGTAGAAATATCTACACTATATAAACTAGAACAATATCTAAACATTTGGGCACAAGTAGTTAATGCTCCTACTGCTCATTGCGGAAAAGCAAGATTTTCTAAACTTGAGCAATTTAAAAAAGCTCCTTGTAAGTTAATAAAAACAAAAGATGAAGATGTTTCAGGTTGATTAAAAATATGTAAATTAGTACAACCAGAAAACATTTCTTGTCCGGTAAACGCTTGTCTAGGAGCTTGATTAAAAAATGTAATCTTATTTAACATTGTACATTTTTCAAGGATATTTCTAATATTCGTACAACTATATAAGTTCAATGGCCGCAAGTCAATTTCTTCAAGATAAGTACATCCTGAAAACATATAAGACATATTAACCACATTTTTTGTATTAAAAGTAGATAAATCAATCTGAGGTAATGTTTTACAATTTTGAAACATATAACTCATATCAGTAACCCGCACAGTAGTAATATCATTAAATTCTATTTCAGTTAATCCTGTAAATGATGCAAATAACTTTGCACTATTGGGAGCAAAGAAAATTAATCTATTTGGAGTAAATACACTAAGTTCTCCACTTTCTATATCAAATGCAGCATAAGCTCCTGCATTATTATAATAATCTCCTACAGCTACATAAAAATCTAAATCAAATAAATCCTCATCCATATTAGCATCTGTAGCATAAAAAACGATTTTTCTTACTTGGCTATCTACTGTAGCAGAAGTAGTTTTGGTATTACTCATATCATCATTAATAAAATTTTTAATTCTTTTATTAAAGTTTTCTCCATTAGTTAAACTTCCACAACCATAATATACATTTCCACCATCTGGAACTAATGTACCTATAATATAAATATCCTCTGCGGTCATAATTTCTTCAAGATTTGCAGAATACATATTAACTGAAAATTTAATAGATTTTTCATTTTGAAAATAAGTAGCATCATAGCCTTGTGGAATAATTAATGTTCTAATACTACCGCAATTGGTTAACATATCAGCCGCATTAATTGAATTATTTGGTAAACCAGATGTTGAACTACCATTAAGAATTAAATTACTAAAATCAACTTCTCTTAATCTGTAACAATTTTGTAAAAATCCTGTAAAATTAGTTACACTATATGTACTAAAAGGTAGAACAAATTCTGTAAATTGAACACAATTATTAAACATGTTTGACATATTTTTTACTCTAGAAGTTGTTTCAAAAGAATCAAAAAATGTCATATTTTCTCATCTTAAATTAGTACATCCTTGAAACATATTAGCCATATCTGTAACATTATCCATATCAAAATTAAATAAATCTATACCAGTTAAATTACTACAATTTTGAAACATACTATTCATATTTGTTACATTTGAAGTATTTCAATAAGTAAGATTTAATGGATTAGAACCTTTTCAATTTGCAAAGAAACTAGCTAAAGAAGTACGAGTAGAAACATCTCAATAAGTCGTGTCTATTTCCGCAGGACAATTATATAATCAATTACTATAAGTAGCATTATTAGTAATAACTCAACCAGCTCCAGTAGCAATATTTTCTAAAGCAGTACACTGTCTAAACATTTGATTTAAATTAACACAGCCAGAAAAATTAAATTTAGATAAATTTAAATTTTGTAATGAAATACAATTATTAAACATATCATGTGCTCAATATAAAACTGCTGAAGTTTCTCATTGAGAACAATCTAAATTTTTTAATTGTTTACAACCATTAAACATACCTTGAGTACAAGCTAATTTTTGTAAATTAGTAAAATTTTGATTAATTGTAATTAAATTAGAACAATCATAAAACATATCTTTAGTACTTGCAATTTTACTACTGTCTTGTATAATAGTTAAGTCAATTTCTACTAAAAGAGAGCAGGATGAAAACATTCTTTCTAAAAATGCAGGACTTTCAATTTGTGAAAAAATTACTTGTCTTAATTGATAACATTGAAAAAATAAAAATTCTAAATTTGTTACTTTACTTAAATTATTTCGAGAAAAATCTACAGATGTTAATTCTGGACAATTAAAAAATATATATCCAAAATAAGTTACATCAGAAGTATCTATATTTTCAAAACCTAAAACTAATCATAAATTTGTTAAATTACAAAATAAACTATTTAATGAAGTTTGAGCTTTTACTGGTTCATCTATAACAACCATTCTAATATAAGAACGATAATTATATCAATAAGAAGAATGACAACCAAAATTTGCCATGCCCTTATTTGTAACATTATAATAAGAAACAGATGTATAATGACCATTTGGATCTCAAAGACCTTCTTGTTCAGGTAATTCTCCACCATGAATAAAAAGGACACCTTTTCTAGAAATTTCTCATCTACATGTACCAATAGTACCAGAATATAGAGGTTCAGTTTCTTTAATAAAAGATGATAAAAATACATCTGTATCAATTAAATCTATTGCGGGAGCCATCTCAGAAGGAGTGTAGGTATCTTCAACTCCTTCTAATTTATATCGAATAGCATCTGCAATATCAAATAAGTCTTGCTCTTTTACAAGAACAAGACTTTCAGGTTTACTATTTTCAACTACTGTATAAGCATAAAAATTTTGATTGGTTGTTATATCAGTAGTATAATCAAAGACTAAAGTGTGTGCTCCTTGCGGGACTTCAATAGTTCCTTCTTGTAAACTTGAAATATTACCACTTCCAGCTTTATAAGAAATAATTTTTCCATAGACATTAAGAAAAGCTATTCCTCCCAAAGTAGAAGAATTTTGAAAACCATAATATAATGTTTTTCCAACTTGAGTAGTAATATCTGCAAAGTAATAATTTCATAAAGAAGAATTCTGAGTAGTACCAGCAACATAGTTAGTACCACTCCATTCTCCAGACTTAACGAGGTAAATAGCTCCAGAGACTATAGGAGCATCTCTTAAAATATCTATATGTTTTGCATAAGAATCTCCGATACCAGCCATTTAACCTCCTTTAATTATATTGAATTGTGTAAGTATCAGCTATATTTGGTGGAATAGCATTAAACTTTTCATTATTAGAATTAATATAAGTAATTGATGATGTACTTGGTTCTCTAGCTGTAAAATTCTTATTACCAACAAAATAAGCACCAATTAAATTACTAGTAATAATTGTATCAAGAGCATATCCACCCTGAGCACCAGTTTCAGCACTTAAGAAATCTGTTGTATCTGGTAATGCATTTGTATTATTTCTATAAAGACCCATTTTAGAGAATTGATAAATATATTCTCTACCGTCTGAAACCTCAGCTAAATAAATAATACAATATATAGTAGTACGATTACCACTGTTAAAATTAACAAGATATTCATAAGGCTGTTCTGAAACCATATTATTAAAATTAACACTACTAACAATAAGATCTGAAACGCCCCCTTGATAATTAGATGCATTTCCCGTAATATAATATCTAGCATTTCCATTATATCCGCTAGGAGTGTTAAAAGCTAATGAAAAAGTATAATTTGTGTTAGCAATAACAGAGAGTGGTATAACAATTTTCTCATATCCACCGCGTCCTGTTAACTTCATAGTATTTATATCATTAACATTATCATACTCATTACTAAAATTAGTATTTGCATAATTATCAATATTATAACGACTTCAATTGCTGATATTCTTTTGATTTCCAGTTAATAAATTGGTATTATCTAATGTCTCAGTAGAAATAATATTTAATTTACTTAAATCTAATTCTTTAATTCCTTTGCAGCCAGCAAGAACACCTTTAGCATTAATTCTTGTAGTTGAATTACCAGAAATAACATTTTGTAATAAAAGTCCTGGTAATGTAAATACACCTGGAATAAAACTATATTCTTCATTTACTAATGTTCTAGTAGTTCCAAGTTTCTCACAATTTTGGAACATATAAGAAATATCAGTAGGAATTAAAGTAGGCATATTAATTGGGAATTTAATAGAATAAAGATTTCTACAATTTTGGAACAATCTCGTTAATTTCTTTAATACATCATTATCAAATTCTCAATCTTCAATATCTATTATTTCAAGATTAGTACAATCAGCAAAGATATAAGACAATGAACTTAATCCTGTAACACTTCAATTATTTAAATCTAGACTTGTTAATGAGCTACACTGATAAAATGCTCCATCTAAATTAGAAAAACTAAATAAATCGCTTGTTACTGGTTGATTAAAAGTAGATAAATTTGTACATCCAACAAATAATTCTTTAGCATTTAAAGGATTTTGTCCAACTTGATTAAAGAAAGTTAATGTTTCAAGTTGATTATCATTCATAAACATTGTTTCAATATTTGCAAGAACATTTGTTTCAAAATAAGTTAAATCAATACTCTTTAATGATACACAGTTATTAAAACAATTTTTAAATGATTGATTCTTAGCTGTATTAAATAAAGTAAAATCAAATGATTCCATTGAACGACATTCTTGGAAAGCACTCTCAAGAGTAGTAACTGAATAAGTATTAATATAGGCAAAATTAATTTGTTCCAATGCCCGCATTCCTCTAAATAAGCTTTCACAATTCTTATTAAATAAAATAAATCGCTCATTTGTTACTATCGTTATAGTAGCTGTTTCTTCATCCCATTTAGCATAAGCTCCAGCTCTATTATAGTAACATCCAATTCCATACCAACTACTATCACTTTCAAAGAATTCTTCATTTTGATCTCCAGTAGCAAGTTGGAAATTAATAATTTTAATATTAGAATCCATTTGACTATAGCTTGTAGAACTATAAGCAATGCCAGAAGCAAGATATTTAAGATAACCATTAACTTCTCGACCAGTAGAAAGAGCTCCACAACCATAATATGTTTTTAATCCAGTATAAATACCTCAATCCATATCATAAATTTGTTCTGGTAAAATATCTATACTAGCATTAGCTTCATACATATAAATTGGAAAACATGGCTGATATCAAGTATAAGTATTTACTAAAGTAGATGAATTAGTTTCTACTCTAGGTGGCATAAACAAATTTGAGTCATAAGAATTACCAATATATAATTCTCTTAAATTTGAACAATTCTTTAACATATTTTGAGCATTAATAGAATAAGATTTTGCAGTTCCATCATCATTATCTGCTCCATGTAATATCCAAGTTGTTCAATCAATACTTTTTATTTGATAACAACCTTGTAACATTTTTTGATAATTGGTTACATGATAAGTGCTAAAAGGAAAATGAAACTCATTAAATAAAATACAATTTTCAAACATTGATTCAACACTAGTTACATCTCTTGTACTATCAAAATCATAAAAGAAAGTAATATCATCAAGTTTTAAATTTCTGCAATTATAAAACATATAAGATAAATCTGTACATTTAACAGGCTCAAAACTAAAAATACTAACACCTGTTAAATTAATACAATTTCTAAATAATGATTTCATATTTAAAGCATTTGAAGTATCTCAAAGAGTAAAATCTAATATTTGATTACCTTTTCAATCTTGAAAAAATGCCTCAAAATTTTGTAATGCTGAAACATCTCATTGTCTTGTATTTAAATAAGCAGCACAATTAGCAAACATTTGTTGAACACTTGCATTAGCATTAAATACTCAACCATTGTCTGTTTTAATTTCTCCAAGAGCAGAACAACCAGAAAAAATTTGATTTAACACAGTAGCTCCTGAAATATCAAAACCAGATAAATCTAAAACAGTTAAACAAACACAATTTTGAAATGTTTGTTGCAAATTAGTTAAAGCATTAGTAGTAATTCATTCAGAGCAATCAAGATTTAATAATTTTGTACAATTTCTAAAAGCATATCTTAAATTTTGTAATTTAGATAATCTTTTAAATCTAGTAGTAATACTTTCAAGTGCGGAGCAGCCATCAAAAGTACATTCCATATTAACAATATTTCTTCCTTCATCTAAAAAAGAAATATCAATTTTATCTAATAACACACAGGCTGCAAAAGCATATTGTAAATTTTGAACATCATATCCACAATGATAATCAACATAATCAATATCTGGAAATTTAATTTCCATTATCTGTGAACAACCGTTAAATATGTAAGACATATCTATAATATTCGTAAAATCATTTACGGAAAAATCAATTCCTGCAAGTCCTTTACAATTTTGAAACATAAAACTAATATTATTAGATTTAGTTAAATTTAAATAACTTATACTATTTATTAATCAAAGTTTATCAAGTCCCGCAAAGAAATAAGACATATCTACTCCTGCAATGACAGGACCTTCAAAACTTACTAATTTAATAAAACTTCTATAATCATACCAAGGAGAGTTCGTTTTTCCAGTATCCCGCACAAAGTCTTTTCCATTTTCACATTTTCCTCGACTTATATCAGGTAAGACTCCCGCATATAAAAACAAAACTCCCTTAGTAGAAATTTCTCAAGAACAAGTTCCAAAAGTACCAGAGTATAAAGGTGTTTTATCATGAAGAAAAGAGGTGACAAAAGTGTTAGTTTGAATTGAACGAATAGCGTCAGCCATTTCTCCAACTTTATAATTTTTAGAATAATCTCCTAATTTATTTCTAATAGCATTACCCATATCTGTTAGATATTGTTTGCTAATAATCACCCTTTTCTCTCCACTCATTAGAACTCCATTCCATCTGCATATTCATAATCTGGAATATAAAAAGTAACAGTTTCACCATTAATAGTAATACTTCCTAATTCAATTCCACCTTCATAAACTGAAGTTGCAGATACCATATCCCTGTTGACGGAAACTCGTCCATCTCCTGTAATAATTAAATTATCTCCAATTTTAATACCACCAATTACGTTTGCTGTTGCTATTGGCATAGAACCAATAGTACCATCAGGATTAATAACAGTAGTACCAATAATATCATCAATCATACTATTAGTAGTTTCTTTTACATCAAGAACACCTGTTCCACTAATAGTAAAACTATTTTCACTAGCAATTATACCACCTAAAACACTATTAGAAGCAGGATTTAAATGAACAGTATAACTACCATCTTGCTCTAATTCTTGTCTAAAAGTAGAAGAGAGTGCGGGTAATGTTAAGCTTCTATTTCTAACACTTTTTTCATGTCCGTATTGATCAAAAACAATATAAGGGAAGATTAATTGACCACCAAGCATTAAATTAGCTGCATCTTGATATCCCGCAGCAGTCATAACACCAGAACCACTATCGTGTGTAATAGTCATTCCCAAATCTTCATCATAAATAATTTTTAATCCACTATCTTCTAATATATTTAAAGCTAACACATTATTTTCAGTCAAATAAATAGGACTAATATCTGAGTCTACTTTTACACCACCTAATGCAGATTTAGTAGCTGCTGGTAATACATAGGCAGTTCTAACAGATAAAGTTCCTAAAGCATCTGCAACAATTGTTCTACCATCAACCATAACAGAACCAAGAGTTGTAGTAGATGCTATCTTAGTATTAGCGGAAATATGACCTTCATCATCTATTGTAATTGTATCATTATCAATTTTGACTCCGCCTAAACGATCATGAGTTGCTATTGTAATTGAAAAATCTGAAAAAGTTGTAGATAAAACTCCATTTTCATCTATTTGAAGAGTTTCACCATCAACTATAATACCACCTAAAGTTGATTCTGTAGCAATAGGTAATTCATAAGCAGGAGTACCACTAATAGTACCAGTAGCATCAATAGTAATAGTTTCATTATCTACCATTACTCCACCTAAAATAGTATTAGATGCCATAGGTAACTCATATGAACTATCTACTGTAGAGATAACTCCATTTTCAATAATAATAGAAGTATTATCAGGCCTAACCAAACCATAAGAAGAATCATCTGCGAATGGCACAGAAATTACTCCACGGTCATTAATTAAAACAGTTTGACCATCTGGAATAACTCCACCAAGAATTGATAAAGTAGCAATAGGTAATGTATAACTTTGTGGGAAATCAACAGATAAATAACCATCTTCATCAATTGTTACATTATCCCCTGCCCGCACAATACCTAAAGTGTTATCTGTAGCAACAGGTAAAGCTAAATCTGTAAAGTCTACGTGGATAAAACCATATTCATCCATTTTAATAGATTCATTATCAATTCTTACACCACCTAATACAGATGATGAAGCTCTTGGTAATTCATAAATAGTATCTATAGCAGATAAAACACCATCTTGAGTAATTTGAAGATTTTCACCGACTTTAATTCCTCCTAAAGTATTAGCCGTAGCAGGATTTAAAGTATATTGCTTTGCGCTTAAAACTCCATTTTCTACAAAAATAGTAATATTATCTGGTCTTGAAATACCTTTAGTATAGGCAGTAGCATCTCCAATAGAAGAAATATCTGGTATAGTTTCATTTTCAGAACTTCCACTTTCTCCATTAGTAATATCTGAAATTTCTTCATTAGTAGCAATGGTATCATTACCTGTACCACTACCACCTCCACTACCTCCAACTACTGTTAATACTCCTTGATTAACAGTAATTGTTTCATTATCTGGCATTACTAGTCCCGCGACGGAAGCTGTAGCAAGTGCTAATTTAGCATCAATTAAACGCATATTTTCATTAAAAATACTAATATCAGCATCTTCATTATAATCTGGTAATGTTAGTCCCAAATTGGGTGTATAAGTTGCCATCTATCCTCCGTTCTATCCTTCATAAACCGTTTGCCAGCTATCATCTTTTATATTTCCTCAAGAACCTTGGTCTAATACATCTTGCCATGTTTGCGGACTATTGAGATTATTACTATTTCTATCTATAAATTCACTACATGTAATACTACTAGTTCCAGTTGGTTCTAAAGGAATAGTTATTGTTTGAATAATATAATTCCCATGAGTATTAGTGCTTTCATCATTAATACTTATTCGACTATTGGGTTCAAGATATAAATTTGGAATAATTGTTAAATTAATTGTAGTTGCATAATTAGTATGTATATATAATTGATATTTAATTTGTTCATATGCTGGATTATAAAAACCACCTAATGCTAATGCGTTATAAACATTTTTCGTTACTTGCGTTCAAGGTTGAAAATTAGCATTACATTCTGCAATAGCTTCTTGTAAATTAGTATCATCTATATTTAAGAAAACTAAATTAGGAATATCAGCAGCAAATAAACAATTTACATCATCATTATTATCTACAATTGTTCTAATTCCAATATTATTAACATTAAAAATTCCTATGGAAGAAGTTGGTTCAATAAAATCTAAAAAATAATTTCCATCACATAAAGATTGAACTCTTTTAGAATCTTTTTCTTTTACTCCATAGAAACAATTATTTTCTAAATCATACATTTGAGGTCAAAAAGCTTCAAGTTCCGCAAAATATCTATTACTTTGTGTACCATTTTTTTGAGCTTCCAAACCCTGATAGTATAACTCTGTTCTTCAATCTGTTGGAGTTACAAAAGCAGAAAATTTAATAAATATATGTTCTTTTCATTTTTCTCCGTCTCAAGAATAAACAGTATTATCTTGTTTATTATAATATATCAATCCTATAATTCCTGGTAATCCACTATCACTTGGATTAGCATTCACAATTAAAGGAACAATAGCTTTGACATAATCCGTATCAGTTTCTTTATATAAAAGAATATCTGAATGTTCAGATAATTGTGGTTTCTTATCAATTGCTAAATGATAAAAAACATCACTATTAATTCCAGAAAAAGTATTTTTTCTTAATCCATGAATTATATAATCATTTTTAATATTAGTATAATTAGGATTTTTATTAATACTAACTATATTTATTCCATCATCAAAAGAATAAACTTCGGTAGGATTTGATATTTCAATCTCATAAGCAGATAATGTACCAGTAAAAATTAAATTACTACCAGAAGTTCCAAGTCTATCCAATAGTATAGAAGATTGAGATTTATTTAAATAATTTTTAATTTCTCTAAAATGAAATAATCCAAATTCATCATAGAAATATTCAAAATTTCCTAATGTATTTTTAATAGTATCTAAAATATTTACAATATTATCTCCAGCATTTGCAATTAATTCATCTGGATATGTAAAATCTGTATTTAAATAACCTACATCATCTCCATATGATTTAATTAATACATTAGTTAAATCAGCAGGCTCGTCTATAGTTGCTTGATAAGTAATATAATTAGTATTATCATTTATTTGCTCTTGCGGAATAAGGTATAAAGGAGAGCTTCCAACTCATTTCATAACTTCCTTTGCCCGCAAAGGTACATCTTCTATAATAATATTATTTAATGGTTCATTACCAAAATGATTTAATAATTCTTGAATTATACTAATTATAGGAACTTTTTTAATAACATAACTTCCATCTGGTTCTTGTGTTCTTAATGTATCTAAAATAACTGTTGAAGGAAAAATTCCTCCTGAGTCTCCATTTAAAAGACTCATTTTATCATTTAAGTTTAAAGTAATATTAACAGCAGAACTTAAACTAGATACACAAGAAAATTTATTTAAAACAAATAAACCTTGCGGAAATCACAAAATTGGATAATCACTATAATATTTAGTATTATTTTTAATTCCAATTTCTACAAAAACTTTTTTATTTATAGAGAATATATAATTAATATCTTCAATATTAACTTCTCCACCACTTACAGTAAAATTTAAAGTGCCTGTTCGTCTCATAGCGGAATTACCATCTTTATTAATAGTTCCACTAATAGCTTCTCCTTGAATTTCTTTAATTGGATTCTCGTCTCAATCTAAAAGAGTTATTAAAACATACTTTTTTTGATTAATTTCTCATTCTAAAGATTTTAGAAAAGCTTGTTGAGATTCCTTGTCTGAAGTGTTATTTTGAAGATAAGGATATTTCTTAACAAACACTCTTCCTCCTTTTACTTCATAAAATTCATTCATAAATTAATAAAAAAGTGGGCAAAAAAATTCTACATTTTTGCCCAATCTACAAAGTTTTATTCAATAGAAATTATGCCTAACTCGTGCATGTTATCTAGAGAATCTGCATCTGCTACTTCATAAGCTGTAGCTGAAAAATTATATAATCTTCTTGAAGTTCCTTGGAAAGGAGTAAGAGATATATCTGTGAGCATTACAATTAAATTACCTTCTGTTTCTGAACGTAATAATTTAGGCTCTCCATCGTTTAATCAATTTAAAAGTTCTTTTCTAAATATTCTTTCTCATAAGTAATCATTATATTCTGTAATTTGTTGATTACTATTATAATTATTATAAAGATTTTTAACTTCTGTATTAAAAACATCAGATTTACTTAAAAATAATTCTTGTTCATCTTCTTGACTGGAAATTAATCCACCAAATTGAAGAGACATATAATTCATTTTACCATTTTCCGCAAACTTGGGATACTTTCCTCCTAAAGTATCAAACTTAGCTCTATTAATATTCTGTTTATAAGAAGTAATATTAATATTATAAGTTAATTTAATTTGCTTATCTGCTCTTGATAAAATTATATCATAAAAATCATTTATAACAACTTGTGTAGTATAAACAGGAGTAAATAAATTTTCTGCTTCATTAACAGAATTAGCGTATCCAGCTTGTACTGAATATTTATATCAAACCATACTTTCTATGGTGTTATCTGTAATAGAGATATTAAATTTACCATTTGTACCAATATTTTTAATAATTTTTAAATCTTCTCAAACAGTAAAATTATTTGAACTTGATGTTCTTTTTACATACAAATTACAACATTTTCCTGAATATTGAATATCATTTTTTACATTTAAAATCATCAAACCATTCTCATTATCAGATTCTATAGTAAGAGTAGGATTAAAATACTGCGATTGTTGATTTTCTACAATTGTGATATAATAATCTTTAAAATCTGAATATAAATGTTTAGTTGTATATTCTACTCTAATAGTATAATTTCCAGCACTTAAATTTAAATTCATTAAATTTAATCTATAATATAAATGATTTACTTTTATATTATTACTGGTATAAACTTTTTCAGAAGAATATAAAATAGCATTGTTACTATTTCTAACACTAATAATAAAATAATGTAAATTATCTTCTGAAGTTAAATCACCATTTATTAATAAAATTCCTTGATTAATAGAAGTCCTAGAAGAACTACTATCAGATAAATTTTGCATATTTAAAACAGGAGCTACAATCGGTTGTAATAAACAAACTGTAGACCATTCAGAAAAATTTTCTTGATTTGTATTTAAATATTCAGCAGTAGAATTTGGAGCTGTTCCGCTCCCCGCAGAAGCAGTTTTATCAAATCTAATTTGTAATTTATAAATTTTATTAACATTTCAACCAACTGTGATACTGTTGTTATTATGTTTTTCTTTAATAATATCAGTTGGTTTTAAAATAATATAATAACCATTATCATCATGATTAATTCTTTGAATTATAATTCCAGTATTAGCAGCTCCAGTATTTAAAACATTTTCATTAGTATCTTGAGAAACTAAGGCAATATGAACATAATTAACATCTAATGCTGTATTATAAGGAGAAAAAGCATAATAAAATTTAGCATCTTGTAAATGTGAAAAGGCTGGAGCTATAGAATCTACCTGTGGAGGATATAAAGTATTAACAATTGTTCCTGCCATAGCCTCCCTCTTTCTTTATTTTATTCTACAGATTCCTCTCCTTCAATTTCTTCAGGCTCTTGGACTGTAATAGCCGTAATAAATTCTTGGAAAGTATCATCTTTAAGTTCAACTAAATAACTATTAATAGCATCTTCCATCATATAAGCTGGGACCTGATTTTGTTGCTTAATTGAAGAGAGAACTCTTTTAACCATTTTTTGAACTTCTAATCTTAATTGCTGTTCTACCATGAGAACCTCCTTGTATCTCTAAAAACCCTATTTATATTATACCCATTTTTTAAAAATTTTATACATAAATTTTTAATGTGGATAAACAGTAATTTTAACAGTATGACTATCTATTTCAGAAGAACTTCCTGTTTTTAAAGTAAAAGAATTTACTATATATCTATTTGCACCATATATTTCAACGGTATCTGGAAGAGTGTCTATTACCAATATTCCTTCAACCGATAAAGCATCTATTTCATCTATTCTACCAGTGTGAACATCTGTAATATATACTTTTCTAGGTGCTTGTACAACTTGTCTACCATTTAAGGCAGAACCACTAGTTTGAGAATGTACAATTTTATGGTCAACAGCATTATCACAAATGATGTGAAAAGTTATTTGACCTTTTGGTAAAGGTCTATCATTACCAGAAACAAATTGAATTGAATAAACTTTATTAGCTTTCTTACGTTCTTCATATAATGTAGAACCACCTGAGCCAGCATGACTTTCAAGATATTCCAATTTCATGTTTTGTAAAGCTGCATCTTGACTTGCCTTATCACTGTTTTTAGTATAGATATTATCTGTTAATTGATTCATTTCTGCTTTAGAAGCTCTACGAACTTCTTTAGCATAATATGTATCATCTTCAAAAATAGTTGATTTTTGTCATGTTAATTGACCCGAACGAGGACTTAAATAAAGAATTTTACTACTAGCATGAGAAAGAATAATCTCTTCAATCCTTTTTTCATCTCAATTCATTTCAGCTCTTTTTTGTAAATCCGGTTCTCCATAATGATGATAATTAGCTTGTACTAATTCATCAAAAGGAATAACGAAATAAATTCCTCCAATGCCATATTCCATTCTACTAGCATCATAAACTCTAACTTGAATTCCAGTAACGCCATTCTGACGCCAATAAGCACCAGATCAAAGTCCTTGACCAGAATATCAAAAATTAGAAAGATTATGAACGGGATATCAATCATGAGTTAGTCAATATTCAAAAATTAAACCATCATCAGTATAATATCTATGATTATTACCAAATTTAATTCTTTCTCCTGAATGATTATTGAAAGCATTACTATAAGCATCACCTATTTTAGCATGATTTAAAGTATCAATACTAAGCCCAGGCATTCAGCCCATAGAGGTATAACCTGTAGCAGGTCCAACAGCTTCAGTTATATCACCACTAAAATTATACATAATTTCAACATTATTAATAACATTAAACTCTCATCCACCTTGAGTAGCATCTTGAGGATCTCAAACAGTATCACCGTGTTTTTGAACAGACTCAAGGCCCAATAGAATGGAATTAGTTTGTACTTTGCGGGACAAGCCTGAAAATCCTGTAATGTTTCCATTACTATCTAAGATTGGCTCGATATTTCCATTTGGCATTACTATTTTATTTCAGGCTCAATCCTGACCCATTGCTGCTCCTTTGTAAGAAGTACCTCCTCGATTATCCATCCAATTTGTACCAGATAATGTTGCAGCATCAAAGTCAAAAGGTTGACCAATATCAACTTCTGACGTAAAAGGAGCAAATCCCGCAGGTTTCATAGGAGTTCTAGTAGTAATGTTTACAGTTGCTTGAAAAGGAAATAATTGTCACTGCCCTTGACCAGCATTAAAATATAAATCTCTAGTTTTTCCGAAATTAAAACCGAGAGGAGCATTTATTTTTCCTCTCATTGTTGTATTATAAATATATCCTAAAGGATAAAATAAATGCCCTCTATATCACACTTCTTTTACATGATTATCACCATAATAAATAGGTTCATTTCAAGTACGAAAGGAAGCATCTCTATAGTTAACTTCATTAAACAATAGATTACCTCCTAACTATCAACAATAAAGTAAATTGTATCATCATCCCGCACAAAATCTGTAGCATAAAATTCTTTACTACTAATTACCTTGTGTTGAGTTTGAACTTCTTCAGAAAGAGTACCGTATCTTTCTTGCGGGTCAATGGTTGAACCAAGTTTATTAGCAACCTCCGCCATATCACTACCCATTGTTGACAATCTTTGATTAATGTCTGCTAAATCTGTAGCATATTTATTTAAGAATTCATTAAAACCTTGTTTTAAATCTAAGAATTCTTTATATCAGCCATAAACTATTGCAGATCACATATAAATTGCATTAAATTGTTCTGCTACTGATTTAGATTGAGCAGCAGTCATATCAAATACTATATTATTATTGTTATCTAAGTGTGCTCCAATTAAAGAATTAGTTTTACTACTTGCTCTAATAGGGTCTGAAATAAATTTATAATCAGCACCTCAAGCACTACCTGTCATTTCAATACTATGATCTTCTGTATTAGGAATTGTACTATTTATAATAGTTCAAGGAGTTACAAGTCCAGGAGAAGCAACAACACTTAAGTGTTTAGCTTTATTAGATAAGTCTAAACTTTGATTTGTAGAATAAAGTTGTCCTGAATAAGAATTTAAAGAAAAACTTCCTCCACTACCTTTATCTTGCGGAATAAGCTTTAATGTACTATCATCCGTTCCAGCTTTTGCTGTTATGATTATTCCTTGAGCACTATCCGCAGATGTAATATTAATTCCATTTATTTGAGATGAAATATCTAAACCATGACCGACCTTTAAAGCACTCTTTTTACCATGATTTAAATAAAATTCAATAATATTAGTACTATTCCCGCTGGCTTTACTACTAATAATAGAAAAAGCATTAGCAGCATTAGAACCAGTTTTATATCCTACTACCATTTGAGTAGCTTTACTATTAACTTGTAAATTATAATTAAGATCTATCTCAGAAATTCAATCCCCATTTAGAACCCTAATTTTATTATTTGTTGCTCTACTTGATTTTCCAATTTCACCTGTAAAAGAACCATCTAATAATAAATTATGATTCATTAAAGAAGGACTTACTTGATTTGTCTTATAAGCAAAAGATTTAGAAAGAAAAACAAATTGTTCTTCTGCTACCAAACTAGTATTACCTTTTTTGCTTATTACCAAGCCTCTAACGACATCATTTAATTCATTTCAGCCTTCTCTAATTTGTTCATAAGCTGGTAAACCAGTTTTGTTATCAAATAAAATATTTCCTGCATCATTTATTACAAAATTTTTATGAACCAATTCTAAACTATTAATTTTTAATAGTAAACCATCTTCTGCAAATTTACAAGTTCTTCTCGGATCGTTTACAGTATTTGCTCCATTAGCAAATAATCTAATTTCTTTACCATGTAAACTAATAGGTCTAGCATATTCATTTTGTAAGTTACCACCTGTAATATATAAAGTAGAGTCTGTAGCTTGTCTTGAGCCATTTTGAACTTTATCAATAAAAGCTTTAAATACTGTTACGTTACTCTCAGCAAAGTTATCACTACTAAGATTAACTTCATCAACAATACCTATATAACCATCTTCTACGCCAAAAGCATCAACATCACTAATATTTAAGTTATTATAATTATTTAATAATGAATTAGCAAAGAAACGACCTTGTGCATCAATACCAACTTTTAATTGACGTTTTCAAGTATCTCCATCTTTATAATGACTAAAGATACTAAAAATGGATTTCTGATTAGGATCAAGTTGTAATTCTAGACTTTCCGCATTTCCTCTGTCTTTACTTCCTTGACCTGAAACAGTATTTTTACTACCTTTGATTGAAATATAAGCTGGTTCCGCAGATATTAAAATTCCACAGTCTGCTGAATTAATATCCTCAATATGACCTTCTGCAAAAGAATCTCCATAAGGTCTACCTGTTTGTATAGAATGTTTTCCTTTATTGTCGGTAATATTAAATAATGAATGTGAACCAATAGTTCAATTACCAATTAAACTTTCTCCACTTGGATTTAAAATAATTTTACCGTTTTGATAATTATTATTTGCGGTAGCTGCATCTTCAGGCAATCCAAATTCTGCTTTACCAGTTTTAGCATCTAAGAAAATAGAACGTCTACCAAAAGAATATCCCATTAAACCTACATCTTCTTCTTTTGGTTGCTCATAATGTTTTTCAACACCCATTACAATACCAGTAAAAGTATTATCTTCTTCTTTTTTACCGGCACCAATTTGCGGAGCGAGAATATATCCATCATCTTCATTAATATCAATATGAGTACCATCCCACCCATTTAATGAACGCAAACCATAAGTATTTAATAAGAAATTAATAGGAATTCAAAATTCTACCTCACAAGTATTATTTGGAATAACACTCCAAATATCTTTAGCATCATTTTCATTTGAATAAATTCTACCATGAATAGTGTTATTAAATCATTCTCCATTATAATTATCTTTTGGAGCAATATAACACATAAAACTATCAATTTCTTCAGAAATAGGAGTTACTATTCTTGGATAAGTAGCTCATTCAGGATACTGTTTTTTCCAAGAGCCTTCGCTTAAAGCCGCTTTTGGTTTATCATCTTTATTTATTAATAATTCAAAATTAGCAGTTTCACTATTATTATTTATACCACCTTGCGGTTCAATGGCAAGATATTTAGTTCCAATCCCCATTTTTTCTCAATTAAAAGAAAAACCTTGATTTTTATTATATAAAGGATTTTCTCCATCGCTACCATAAGTAACAGTTTGCAATGTTTTATGTTTATCAAATCAAATAATATATTCGCCATTTTCTCTATTAAGATATCTAATAATAGGAATTCCTAAGAAAGCATATAATTCACGAGTAATATCTTCATCTTTATAAGACAACGTTGCTTTTACAATTTGATTAATTTGATTTTTTTCATTATCTATATTATCAGCAAAAGTACATAGTCCATTTTGTGGATTAACCGATAAAAACCTAGAATAAGATTCGCCCAAAAGCTTCCAAGAAATATTGTCAGTATTTTTTATATCTGCTAATCTTCCTTCATAATATTTTTCAAATTGCAACATTAAAATATTTTCCGAGAGTGCGGGACGTCCCGTCACATTTCATGATGCAACCTCATTGCCACCATCGTTAATAGTCGTTTCAATTGATAACAAACTATTATTAAGAGTTTCTCGTCTACTGACGATTTTTCCCGCATAACTAGTTCCATTACTTCCATTTTCTCCAATTTTTAAAAAAGTAAAAGTAGTAGAATTAGAAAATACTTGGTCTTGATAGGTTAATTGTACTGTAATTTGATTATTAATTGCAGATACATCATAATAATCTTTTATTTTTAAAGGTAAAATATCTTCTTTATAATATTTATATCCTTCATTCCCCGCAAAATCTTCTAAATCATATCCTTCAAAATCAAATAAAGTATCTGTTATAGGTACTATTCATTTGTAATCATAATCTGCTGAATTAATTAATTCTCCTTCAGGAGAGTAAAATAAAACAGATAAAGGACTGATTATTTGTGGCTCTTGGAATCTGCTACTGGTTGGAGAAATACCATCTTCATTATATTGAAATAATTGATTTCCATTTACAATTTCAATAGTATATCCACGTTCTTGAACATCTTCTCCATTAGTTAATCTTAAAGAAGCTGCTCCTAAATAATAATCTGTATTATTTATTTTTTGAGTTACAGTACATCCAATTTCTACATCTCCAGTTGTTGAAACTAAAGAAGTAGTAAAAAAGTTTTTATCAATAGTAGTATCATTATAAGCTTCAATTTCTCTTTTTAAAGCTTGTGAAAGAGAAGTATCTGCTGCTTGACCAGATGTTCTTGCTTGATACTCTGCATTAATAGCATTTTGATACTCTGTTTCTAATTGTTCTTTAGTTTTAACATATGTTACTGCTGTTTCTCCATTTGGAGAATAAATAGTTCTAGACCATCAAAATGAGAAATCATTATTATTATAATTATTAATAAAACTATTATCAACACCATCATGTCCATCTATTAAACATTTAATAGTTACTGTGCCATTGGTGTAATCAAATTTTAATCCTCTATTACTTTCTAATGTAATAGGATATTTTCGCATAAGATTATAAACCTTAAATGTTTCTGATAATACTACTTGCGGAGAATTATCTGTGGTAGTATCTGCAATAGTTACTATTAATTTATATTCATTTTCATAAGCTAAACATTGAGAATCATAAAGAGTTATTTTCTTAGTCGTTGCATCTAATTTTTTTCATCTAGCACCAGCCAAATAAGAATAATATTCAGAATTAGAATTTATTCTATCATCTCTTAAAAATCAATTATAACTAGTTTGAGCTTCATCAGAAATATCTGTATTTTGTTTATATAAAACAGTAGCTTGGAATCTTAAACTTTGTCCGCTATAAGAAAAATTTGTTCCATCTAAAGGAGAAATAATTAAATTATAATTATTATCTGATATATTCGCGGGATTAGCACTAAAAAGTTCTAAATTTGAAACAAAAATATCATCATCATCTATTCCCACAACGCTTGTAGATTCAAAATCTTTACTATAAATTTCAACACTTTTTAAATATAAATAGTTTGTTGGATCTATTGGATAAATCATATATTGGTTTGAAGGTATTTCAAATCTAAATGGATTACCAATCATTTGATCAGAATCTATAGTAAAACTTCTATAAATAATATCTTCTTGATTATAATACTCAATTAAACCAGAAGATATTTCTTGTTGTTGAAGTTTAGCTCCTTCTTTTTTAAAAGCTAAAGTAACACTATATCCATATTTACCAAATTGAGTTAATTTATGTGCATAAGATAATGCTGTGCGGAAAGTGGCTGCTAATCAAATAAAACTAGATTGTTCTAGGCTAGCTCTAAAACCATTTTCATCAAAATTCATTTGTGGGATAGACCCTATTAAATTTACCAACTCAGTATTACTATTTTCATATTGCTCTATTTTATAATATAAATATTTACCATCATGAGCTTTATATGAATTTAATCCTTGTGGAAAAGACACAGCTCCATTACTTAAACAATTACCACTCGTTTTTTTATATTTATATTTTTCAATATCTAAAAGTGTTAATAATTCTTTATTTGAAGTTGTAGTAGCTTTTCCTGTAATTAATTTTGTATTAGTAAAATCTCCTAAAGGAACAAGTACATATACTAATTCATCTAAGGCATAACTTGTATCTAAATTCTGGGCATAAGCAGTAAAAAATCCATCCTGATATTGAACTTTATATTCACCAGTCATAGAATTTGTACAACCTATAATAGAACAAATAATAGTTTTATCTAATTGTAATTCAGAAACTCGTTCTTTAATTAGATAATCTGTTGCCTCTAATAAAGATTGTTGAATAATTTGATTATTAACTCCTGCCATTTGTCACCACCTTAAATGTAAAAAAAAGAGCGAAGAACACAAAGGTTCCTCGCTCTTATAATAATCCTTTTGCTCTCTTTAGATAATAAAATTTATTAAGAGATATTTATTATTTTTTGCCCACTATTTTTTTCTATGAGCATATTGCGCAACATTATTTGTTAAACTTAATATTGCTTCTCTAATATCATTTTCACTAGTAGCATTTGGGAAACTAGCCTCAATTTGAATATTCTGAGTTAATTCTTGCATTTCTGTTGAAGAATTAATATTTTGAATATGTGAACCAAGAGATGAAGATGAAATATTAGAAATCATTTGTCTAATTAAATCGACTGCTTGTAAAATATTAACAGTATCTTGCGGATTAAGCACTAATTCTTTTTCATGAAGAATTGCTAAACGACCATTATCTTGATTATTTCAATCTCCTGTATATCCACCTGTATCAAAACGACTTACATCAAATTCAGAATAAGCTGCATATCCACCACTTGCTCAACGATGTGGATCATAATTATAACCATAACCACTACTAAATAGACTTTGAACCGCATTGTAAACAGCATCCCCAGTTTCTTGACCAAACTTTTCAATCATATAAGCATGTCTTGTTGGATCATCACCTCATGAGTCATAAGTCCAAATATTACCAGCAATACCTTCTACAAGATCATCAAAACTATATCCTCTAATAGTGCTATCTCCACCTTCATTAGATGCAGAAGTAGCAAAGATAGAATTATAATCAGCTACAGAACCAGTACTAGCAATTGCAGAACTATAAGAAGAACCACCACTTGTAGTATTAATAATATCAGTATTAATTGTAGCTGTTCTTTGAGCATTGGCAGTTTGTTGAGCAACCTCTTGTTCCATATTATAATTTCTAGATTCAGAAACAGCTAATTGATTTTCAAGTTGAGCAGCTCTTTGAGCATAAATACTTAAAGTATCTCTCATCGAACCAATTTGACCACCAAGCTCATTAATATGTTGAGTATATTGTGCTACAACTCCTAAATCATTATTAAGACTTTCAATAAAAGCATCTGTTTCATCCTTAAGTCTCATAGTTTCTTCTGTTGTTTCAGAAATAGCAGAAGTTACTTCTCCTAATGAATTTACTACATCTCCTGCCGTATTTTCAACACTAGATTGTCATTCTGCAAAATTTTGAGTAGCATGTTCAATTAATTCATCATTAGCAGCTTGTACTGTGGTACCATCATTAATCCAACTTAATACAGAATTTGTAAATCTCTCATCAATTTCTGATAAAGTTTCATCATTACCTTCCGCAAAATCTTTCATAATATTATTGAAGGTATCAGTAGTATTAACTGTAATTGAAGAAGCAACATTAAGAGCATCTTGAAGGATATTACCTTGAGCTAATTCAAAAACTTTAGTTTCTCTCTCGAGATATTGTTCCATAGCTTCTGTCATAACTTTAATTTTTTCTTCTTTTTGCTCTTCTGTTAGAGTTGTATCATTCATAATTTCTAGTATCGCATTACGAGTACTTTGTAATACAGAGATTATATTTTCTTGACTAGAAATTAAAGCATTTTTAGAAATCTCATAAGCATTTTGTTGAGCATCTAATAAATCAGCAGCAGCAGAATTGGTATCATTATCATTTGCAGTATAAACATAAGAATAATTTCCTTGTCTATCTCGCTGCAAACGCATATTATTTTTATTATTTCTAGCTTCTTCTAACGCAATTGTTTTTTGAAGAATCTCAAATTGAGCATTAGCATAATCAACTTGATATTGAGATAACTGAGTTTCACCTTGAAGTAGTTCAAGCTGATTTGTCATAGCATCTCTAATACGTTGTTGTGTTGTTAATGTATTAGTACTATTTAATAAATTAGTATATTTATTTTGAAGTTTTTGAATTTCATAAGCACTTTCAACAGCATCAAGATATTGTTCAGCATTTCTACTAATAATTTCTCATTGATCTGCATATTCACTTATTGTTTGACCATTAAGTAAAGAACGTTCTCAATCTTCTATAGTTTGTTCGTTTTGAAGCTCAAATTTCTTATTAATAGTTTCTATTTGCTGTTCTGTTTGACTTCAAAGTGCTTTTTCTTTTTCAAGAATTTTATCTTGAAGTTCATATCATTTTTGCAATCCATCTGCTGTTTCAGTATTAAGCTCTTCTTGCATAGCTTTATAATTAGAAATAACTTGTTGAATAGCTGCTATTTGATTCTCATTATTTTCAATCATATTATCATAAAGAATCATTAAACTTTCATAATTATGACTACTACCATAAGTCATTTCAATAAGCTTTTGATAGTGCTCTAATTTTTCATTAAGATGATCAAACTTTGTTAATTGTCTATCTGTCTTATTATAAATTTCATCTAAATAATCAGAAAAAGCATTCTGTAATTCTTCATACTCTTGTACATATGCTTCAAGATATTTCTTTGCACCATCTAAACTATTTTTAACAGCTTCATATAATTGAGCAGAATTTTTACCAAAGATAGAACTTTCACCCGTAGATTCAAATTGATCAATTTGTCCTAATAATTTATTCATATCTTCAATTTGTAGCTGGAATCAACCCTTATTTCCAGTTTCCATACTATCATTAGTACGAATACTATCCATAATAGATTCAATATCTCCAACTCTACGAGCATAATAATCTCTTTCAGACTGAGTTAAACTCATATCCTGTGCTCGTTTAGCTGCTTCATTGGCTTCCTTACTATAGTATTCTAGCATTGATTCAGTACCAGCATCCCAATAGTTGGAAAGTTTAGCTACTGCATTATTCATGCGGTCAAGCGGCCTATCTCCGCTTACAAGTTTACTAAATAATGTATTGATATCGAGTACGGTTTCCCGCATATCTTTTAAGTTTGATATCATATTTACAGTTTTCTTATAAGCTTCAATTTGTAAATCTTCAATTTTATTATAGAATTCTTCAATTGCTGTTTCAGATTGTTCAATTTCTTCAGATACTAATTGGTCATATCTTTGAATATTTTCTTGATATTGATCTAAAGCTTCTTTAGAATTCTTTAATAAGTTTTCATAATATTCTTTATTACTAGATTGAAGATTCTTATAAGCATTTTCAACAGCTTTTTCACTAGAAGTTGCAGCTTTTTGAGCTCTCTCAACCTCACTCTTTAAAGCAGATTCTTCTTCACTTCCCGCAGCTGTATTATTATATTGATCAATTAAAGAATTAATCCTTTGATTATTTTCTTGTTTAACTCTATTAATTTCAGTTAAATAATTATTTTGAGCTTGAATTTGTGCTTCATTATAAGCATCTACAGCAGAATTATACTTAGATTGCAAACTATTAAACACTTCTGTATTATTTAAAGCAAATCCAGCAGAATCAAATGCAACACCTTGCCCCGCAAGATTTGTTTTAAGCTGTTCTGCTTCTTCTTTTTGTAATGCTAGTTTCTTCTCTTGGGCTTGAATTTGTGTTTTTAATAAAGCAATTTGTTCACCAAGATTTTTAGCATAATCATGTCCAGTAATTCTATCTTGCTCATTGGCAATTCTGGTAAATTGATTTGCTAATTTTTCAAGAATAGTATTAATACGCTCATATCTATCAGCCTCATCATCAAGATATTCTTTCATATCAATATTTGAACCAGTAACAGCTTCAGGATTCTCAATATAATCCTTAAGATTTTTTTCTTTTTCTTTTTTTTCTTTTTCTGGTTCAGGAATACCAACATTATCTAATTGAGAAGAAGATTCTATTCCTTTAGCTTGAATCTTAGCAGCAGAAGCAAGTAATTTACTTTGCATAATTCGATAAGCTTGAGCTTTAGCTTCATATTCTTTAGCAGTATCAGAAAATAATTTACTACCAGAAGCAATATCTTCTTGTAAAGCTTGACGATTAGCCGCAATAGTTTCTCTATTTTTACGGCGTATATCCCGCATTTCTCATTGAACTTGTTCTCTATCTGATTTTGAAGTTTTAGATTGATAAGAACTTCCACCTGTTGATGTTAAATCTTGTTGAGCATTATTAATATCATTTAATGCCGATTGAGCAGCTTGAGCTTTAGAAACATCTCCTCGTCCCATTGCTTCAATTGCTTCTGCAACTTTAGTAGCAGCATTAGCCATTTTTTGAAATACTGTTAAACTATTTTTACCTAAAGTTTCAATATTTTTAGAAGCACTCTCAGTAGAAGAAGCAAATTGTTCTGCCATATTTTTATTAATATCATCACTAGTTGCTTCTTGTTGATCAGAGTATGAATCAAAAACAATTCCACGGCGTTCTAATTCATCTGCTTGAGCATCTGATAATTTTTGATCAGTTTCAGCAATAATACGTTTAGCTTCAGCATTAGTAGCAACTTCCTCTTCAGCTTTTTTCCGCATTTCTTCGGCTTCTTTTTCATACATTTCTGCCATAGCGCCAGCATAATCAGCATAAGTTTTTAGCTTACTACGCTGAGCTTCAGCAACCGATTCAGCGTCCGTTGAAGTTACTCCTAAAATACTTTGAACAACTGAAGCATTAAGTTGAATCATTCCCTCAGCTGTTACAGAGTATCCTTTTAAAATACCAGGAAAAGCTGCCGCCAAAGCGTCAATATCATCTGCTGCAACTAAAAATTCGTCTCCAACAGCTGAAGTAGCAGTAACAATATCATCAAGAACATCAATAATTGCATTTGATTGATCAAGTAAATCTGCTCCAACATCAATACCTAAACTAAAAGATTGATTTTCTAATTCTTCTGCAATATCATAAAGACTTAATAAATCTTCATGTGCTTTTAATACTTCATCGTCATTTAAATGAATAGAAATATTTGATTCGTCTATTTCTTTTAATTTTTTAAGAGTATTATCGGAATTCTCTCTTAATTCTTCATATTGATTAGATAAATATTGAATATCTGCAACTTGTAAAGCATGTTGTTGTTCATTTAAAGCATCATTAATAGCATATATAGTTTTTTCAGCATCTATTCCATTTTCAATTAATAATTCATATACGCTACCAATTGAATCAGAAGAAATTTTTACAGCATCTAAACTATTTTGTAAACTTTCTTCTAAGAATATTTTATAATCATCACCAGTAAGTTCTGCATCTGTTCTAATTTTTTCTAAAGCATCAGACATTTTATCTTGTAAATCATATATTTGATCTTCTAAATTTCCATTAAGACGCATGTCTATGGTTTCAAGGCTAACTTCTCTAATGCCTTCTTTTCAAGCTTGCATAAATTCTTGAGAAGAATTAAAACCTAATTTTTCAAAAATATTATTTTTACTAATTTCTTCTTCAATTTTTTCCTGAAATTCATCACCTTTAAATTCCACATAGTCTGTAAAATTAATTCCTTCAAAATTAAAAGATTTATTTTTAAAATTAAAAGCTTCAGCTCCACTTTCTCCAAGAATTGAAGTTAAAACAGAAGAAAGATTTTGAGCTTCTTCTATACGTGCAGTTAATAATTCTTTATTTTGATTAAGTTCATCTATTACACCTGCGGCAATAATAGCATCTTTAATATCTTCCATATCTGGAAGGTTAGCATCTTTATCAAGATTTGTCATCTCTCTATACATATCTTGAAGTTGTTGCTCATTATAACTTTGAATTTGTTCAGCTACTTTCTGATAAACTTCGCTACTTTCATCAAAATCTTTAACTGTTAATTGATTAACAAAATCTTTCTCATTTGCTGTTAAAGCTTGATAAGACTCATTTTGACTTAATGCAGCTTGAATATAAGCATCAGATGAAGATTGTGCGGCCAAGGTATTCTGTTCTAGTTTGGTACCAAGATCAATTAAAGCTTCTCTATGAGCAGTTAAAATTTTATTAGCAAAATCAAGATTATTAATTAAATCTTTATCAACTAATTCTTGACCAGTTGCATTACCGTTTTCAGTAGCTAAATAAGTAGCTATACTTTTCTTTTGTTCATCTGTTAATACAATAGTAGTACTTGTTCCAGTACCATAAGCATAACCAGAATATCCACCTTGAGCTGTAATATTTGTATCATGAACTAATTTAGCATTTTCTGCGGTTGATTGAGCTCTAATAATAGCAGCTTGAGCAGCTTGATTTTGAGCTAATTCCCGCATTCGATTATCAATTTCTGTTTGATAACCCTCTTCATCAATTGTTAATTGTCCATGCTCTCCTGTTGTAACATATTGAGCTAATTCTGGATATTTATCAAGTAAGTTTAATACTTGTTCATT
>Ga0326512_10000651_pt1 | contig 29682 bp, 38 predicted proteins | sample 1_2617_0518_D_FD_203652 | JGI IMG/M metagenome (GOLD analysis project Ga0326512, IMG submission 203652) | Bovine rumen microbial communities from UC Davis, California, United States - 1_2617_0518 | ecosystem: Host-associated > Mammals > Digestive system > Stomach > Rumen | place: USA...
CACTGTATTTTGCGGCGAGGGATGAGAATGGAAATCAAGTTTGTGAGAATGGGGAACGAGGGATGCAAGATGATTGCAATGACCAGGTATTAGCCATGCAGGAGTTTTGAAAGGGCCGTCATCACCGCGCCTTGAACCGCCGAGTGCTGTTCCCGTGCGCTAGGCAAAGCCCGCGGATCGTGACGCGTGACCACCTGATGGACGAGCCAGTATACGACATCGTTCTCCCCGGTCTTGGCTCCTTTGCCTGTCGATGTGAAGCGTCCCTTGCTGTTTTTGTAGTTTGCGGCGGCGATCAAACAGGGAAGCCAGTGCCCCGCAAGCCGCGAGCATGCGAAGCGCAGCCCGCCCGGGAAGTCACGGGCCATGCCTGACCATTGTGCCGCCTCAGGATTTGCCGGGATTGCAAGGAGCTTGCGCCCACCCGTGGGTCTTATTGGAGGTGGGTTTGGATTCAGCTTGTGGGCGAGCGCGGGGGAATCAATCGCGATCCGCGCCTCAAGCCTCGCCGGGGAGATGAGCGTGGTGTGCATTTTTTCTGCAACCGAAGTCCCGCGCGTCCCTCTCCAGAAGTACCGCTTCGGGAATGCGCCCTGGCCGATGTTCCACCATCCAACGGTGTGCGCTTCCCGCTCCCGGTTGGAGAAATGTCGCCGGAGAGCGTTTGCCAGGCCTTCGTTCGCCGCCTCGATAACCGTCTTTCGGTTCCCGGCGTCCTCGAGGAAGCTGACGGCCTTTGTCGCGGCCTTTATCTGTGCGTCGTCAACGTCGACTTGGATATTCATTTCAACCCCCTTGCAATCTGCTTGAAAGTGTGGTAGAATATCTGGCAGTTGAGCACCCTATGCCTGTCAAAATGTTGGCCGCTGATGCGGCAGAACGGATTAGGCCACGGTGCTCAATCATTTTTTTGTCTTGAAAAAAGTGTGAAAGTTCAACCCGCCATTGTCGTCCTGCGACACGAATAGCCTATATACACTGCCATCCGCAGCTCGCTTTGTGAGTTCCCAATGTCCGTCATTTCCAATCGACACAGACTCCGGGTTCCTCCAGATATGGCCGATCAACCCAAGTTCCCGCTCCGCAAGTGGAATGTTGTTGTTCGGGTCTTTGTCAACACCGACATGATCCTGGAGCACGTGGAGAAGGTTTGACGGCGACAATCTTAAGATTCGCTCGGTGTTCTTCGGCAAAGAGGCCTTCTCGCAGAATAATTGAGACGGACGGCCGACAGACGGCTTCGCCTTGACGGTCGTGGTGTTCTTCCCCGCATCGACGTCCGATTTGATTTGACGGACTACGTCGTGGATCATCGCGCCGTCAAACTTCAAGCTCTTTGTGTGCGGATTGTACTGTATCTGGTCGCCGAATCGGCCTTGCAACTCCGTGAGGCGGCTGCTTTTTGGCCCCGGTACCTTCATCGCCATTTCCAGCCCCTCGCTAAACTCCTTTATCGGCGACGTCTCCGGCGGTTTGTACTCCGGCTTGATTACGCCGAGGGCGACGGCCTCGTCGTACGACACATCCTCGACCCCCATGCCGGAGTTGAAATCGAACGGCGGATAGGGCGTGCCGAATCGCGAGATCGCAGTCCAGACGGGGTCGTCTTTGAGGGCAATCATGCGTCCATTGTAGAGATGCCCGCCAGCATCGAGCCAGCGGCGCTGCCAGTTGCGCTTCTTCTCTCGGTCCTCTATCCGGATGAGTTCTTGCGCCGGGAACGCCAGGCGAGCTCCGTATGTGTTGGACATTTCCGCCTGTACGTAGCCTGCCGCCATGCCGGCGTTTGTGTCGATTATGACATTTGCGCGGGCTTCGCTGCCGGGGTCGGCGAGCCCGCCGGTGCCGAGCGCGATGCCCTCGGCGCGGGCAGAGCGCATTATCTCGGACACAACCTCGGCGCGGGAGACGAGGGCTCCGTCTCCGTTCCTCGCATTGGCGAGGAGGTCTGCAAGCTTGGCCTGGCATGTGTCGAGGAAGTTGACGGATGCGACGCGCGAAGAGATAAACGCCCTGTCCTTTATGGCGGCGTCCATAACCTCCCAGTCCGCAGAGGACATTGTGCCGTGTGTGACGATGGCTTTCCTGAGGATGACTTCGGCTGGTGTTGGCATTGGCGGGATCCTTTCTGGTTGCGGCGGAATGGGTGCTTTCAACGGTTGTCATGCGTCGACGAGCGGACGCGCGACGGTGTCGCCACGGAGCAGGCCGGTCCCCGCGCCGTTGCGGATCAATAGTCCGGTAGGCCATTTGATTCGGGCTTCGATAATCCCGCCAAAGTTTATGGCGTTATTGATTGTGCGTGCCTGCCATGCGGCGACGAGCTCAGGAGTAAACTCTCGAACCGTAGCACCCCCAGTCAATCTTGAGTTTATGACGTCAACCATGTCGGTCGTCAGAACAATGCCATAATCACCCGTAGAGGAATAGTCTCCCGTTGATGCAGTGATGACTTGGTTCAGACCAACAGAGATTTTCGTCCAGCACATACCGGGGAGTGTCAACGTACAGAATCGCTCGAAAGTACCTGACGTCTGATTGGGTCCCCCTTTGATTTCCATGGATACTGTGCGCCCTTGGGCGTCGGTATAAGACAACGTCCGAGGCACTCCGCTGTTTATGTTGTCTGGGAGCTCTCCCGGCCCAGAGGGGTCGTTGTACAAGACATCAGTGGATCCGCGCAATACATCTTCAACGTAAAGGCGGATGCCAAAGTAAAGCTGATCGTACGCCTCTTCCTCGGTCATCAGCTGGAACCTCCGGAACTGCTGGACTCGCCCGACAGGGGCGTTGTCGGGATATAATTGGGTGTGGCGTCTGATACGGACACTACATTGTTTGCAACCGTGATTTTTTTACGGGATGACTTAATGTTATACGAATATGCCGTGTCGCTGCCGTCGGAGAACTCGCTGCTGGTGACGACAACAAGGCCATTGAGCGCGGAGATGTCGAGGGACGCGCCGCCCGGTGCGATCGTGATGTCGGAATCCGCCAGCACCTTGAATGTGAGATCCGTGCCGTTTGGCCCCGCGCCGGCTATGGTGAGGGTCTTGACGGCGATGGTCTTGTCCTGTGGGATGGCCGCCGTGTCGAGGTTGACGTTCCCGCCGCCGCCGGTGGTGTCCATGGTGATGGAGCTGCTTTCGGACGCGGAGGAGCCGGAGGACGAGCCGCCTATGGTCATCTTGGTCTTGCGGCCGGGCTCGAACTCCGTGGACGATAGAGGCGGTATGCCGCCCATCTCGACCTCCGCGTTGCCGTCGTCGGCCTTCTTGCCGGAGACCCGCGAGGCGGCGCATGTCGTCCTGGACTTGTTGCGGAATCCGGAGAGGAGCGAGGCCATGTCCTCCGGGGAGAGGTATTCCGGGGCCCCGAACTCGAGGGCGGCCGTGATGTCTCCGCAGTCGACCTCGAAGGTCTGGAGGATGAGCCCCTGGTGGAGATCGCCGATCTGCGGAAGCGAGCTGCCGAGCCGCGCGGTCATGCGGGCGGCGCGGAGGCTCCCGGACCTGTCGGCGAGGATGGCCGCGGCGAGGCCGTCCGGCACGGTCTCCGCAGCCGCGGAGGACGACTCGACGGTCCACGTGTACTTCCTCGGGTTCGCCGCCGTTCCCGTGGCGTTCGTCGTAAGGAAGTTCATCGTCAGATACAGCTCTTCCTCGACGTCGGCGCCCGCGTCGATCTTAACTTTGGCCTCGAACTTCTCGACGCGACACCGAAGCCCGGCCTCGGCTAGTTCGCCGGCGGACGCGGCGGAGATGCGCGGGTACTGCGCCTTCGTCGCCTCGCCGCTGCGGGACGCCTCGACAATCGTGATCGCGCTCGCTGCGACGTGGGCGAGGCGCGGGTGCTTCTGCTTCCACCAGGTGGCGTCCGTCAGGTCCGCCGGGATGTCCTCGGTGACGGACTTGAACGTCTGGCGGACGGTGGATGACGACGACCCCGCGACCTGGAGCGTGGCGTAGAGGCACCCAGGGTTGACCGGGCTGGTGTCGCCCGCCGTCTTCTGGTGAGTGATCTTGCGGTACGGGACGCCCTGGACGTCGCCGGTCTCCTCGATCTCGAGGTCCACCGCGTCGATGGGGTTCGCGTTGATCTCGTAGGTGCGCTCGGTCTTCGGAATCGTGGCGATGTACGGGGCGTCCGCCCCGTTGGTGTCGACTCGGACGATGGAGAGCGCCGGTGTGGAGCCGGAGTAGTCGAAGCGCGTGACGGTGCGGGGGAAGAACCGAAGCGAGCGGCGGATGGCGTCTGCTACGGTTATGTCGCGGCACTCGTCGAACGGGAGGCGCTGCGAGGAGACGGAGACGGTGCCGACAGAGTATCCGCAGGGCGTCGCGCCGTGCCCGGCGATCTCGGCCAGTGCGATGTTGAGGGTCTGCGCCGAGCCGCCCGAGGACTGGTTGAGTACGAGGCGGCTTGACAGCACGGGTCCGTCCGCCGTCGCCCAGTACTGGCGGTAGACGAAGCGGGCCATCTTCTCCCACGGGCCGCAGCACGTGACCTGGTCGGTGGCGTCCGTGCCCGCGCCGTCGCGGCGGACGATCCGAGTGACGTCGCCGACGAAGACGGTGGTGCCGAGGTAGGAGACGGAGACGCGGTCTCCAGATGCCAGGAATCCGCGCGGGAGGCCCGTGAGGGTGAGTGTGTCGGCGGCGCGGCTGGCGAAGCGGATCTTCGTGCCGTCGCCCGGCAGAAACGAGACGCTGACGCCGTCGCGTATGCGCGCGAAGGCAAACGGCGAGCCGGTCCGCGCCGGCGTGGCTAGGAAGTCGGACTCCGTCATTGCCTCGATCCTGATGGTGCCTCGGCCTCCCAGGCGCGGCGCTGCGAGTTGCTTCTCTCGAGGTGGGACTGCGCGGCCTTGAGACGTTGTTCGACGTCTTTGAGCGTCTTGGTGAGCGCTTGGATGGCGCCATCGGTGGCGTGGTTGACCTCGTCGGCGGCGTTCTGCGCCTCGCGGAGCGCGGCGGTTGCGGTACGTTGTCCGGCCTTGTCTCCGTTGGCCCTGGCGAGGTCCAGGTTGCCCTGGGCGTCGAAGACGGCCTTCCCGGCGGCGGCGCGCTTGGCCTGCTCCTTCTCTATGCGCTCCTTAAGGGAGTCGCGTTCCCAGGCGAGGTTTTCGGCGGCCTCCTTGGCGGACTCGATGTCGGCGTCGACCTTGTCGGTGGCCTTCTCCGCCTCGTCTTCTGCGGCGTTGCCACGGATGCTGGTGACGGTCTGGCGGACACGCTGCGCGTTGATGTTGGTCATGTTTATCGAGCGCCGCTTCTCCTTCCTGTCCGCCTCGTTCCTGAGCTTCCTCGCCTGCTCGCGCTGTCCCTCCAGCTGCTGCTCGAGCTGCTTGATCGTCGCGTCTTCCTGCTCGGCCTTCTGGCGGTTGCGCTCGCGTTCGGCGTTGCCCTCCTCTGTGCGGTCGTCGCCGAGCTTCCCCCAGTTCAGTGTGATGACCTTCTTGAAGTCGGAACCGGCCCGGCTCCAGACGCCCTGATCGTCGTACGCGTTTTCGGAGTTAGCCGCAGCGTTGTAGCTGATGCGCCGCTTCTTGGCCTCCTTGATGGCCTTTTCCGTCTCGTCGGCCGCCGCGTCTATCTTGGCCGCGGCGTCGCGGTCGGCCTGTGCGTCCTCCCGCAGCTTCCAGTTCGCCTGCTCTGCGTCGGCGAGGCCCCGCGACGCTGCGAGGTTGTCTCTCTTTTTCTTGTACCTCGCCTGTATCTCGGCGCGCAGCTCCGCTGCCGCCGGGTCCTTGTCGTCGACCTCGCCCAGCTCGCGCTGCTCGGCCAGGTCGATGTTGGCGTCCTCGAGCTCGCGGCTGGCCTTAAGCTCAAGTTCCTCCAGCTCCCTTTCCGCCGAGCGCTTCTCGTTCGCGCCGGCGATGGACTTCGAGAGGCGGTCGTAGCTGTCGGCAAGCGCGTCTATGGACTCCTTGACCTTCTTCGCGGCGGCGGCCTCGTTGAACTTCTCCGCCTCCTTCTGTGCGGCGGCGAACGACTCTATGACCTTGGAGATGGCCTGCGTGATGCCGAGGATTGCACCGACCACCCCGAAGCCCGACAGGACCTTCTGGCACAGCCCCGCGGCCCTCGACACGCCCTGGATGGACGAGGCTATATTCGAGAAGCCGCTTGATGCCTCGGCGGACGTCTCCTTCGCCTTCTTTCGGAGCTTGTCCAGCTCCTCGCGGGACTGGACGCCGCCGGAGACGTCTGCGCCAAGCTTGATCCCTACGTTGACCTCGTTCGCCATTGCCTAGCCCTCGATTGAGTATGCGACCTTGACGGTGCAGCCGACCTGCGAGACGACGCGCGACTTTAGGGCGGCTTTCTCGAAGACGGTTCTGGAGTCGAACTTGAGCGCGCCGGACTTGTCCTCCGCGAATATCCCGGTGGAAATGTATGCCAAGGCCGCGTCGACGGAGGCGAACGTGCGCGTGACGGAGAAGGAGCAGGTGCCGAGGTCCGCCTTGATGTGCTCCGGGACCTGCCTGTCCGCGCCGACGTACGCGCGCTCGACCACGCCGAAGGCCTCGGAGAAGGAAAGATTCTCCGGACCGACTGGCGAGCCGGTGTTGTTCCGCTCCTGGCCTGAGCAGAGTTCGGTCGGCGAGTTTCCTGTTCCGAGTGTGATTTTCATGGCACTATGGGTTTGGGGTCTGCGGTGTTATCACGACGTCCACGGAGTTGGTGGTCTGTTGCGCGAGGAGGCGTTCGAGTTGCCGCTGGTACTTGCGGGCGTTGATGCGGGCCATGGCGGCGGCGGCGATCTGCTCGTCGTTTGTGGCGGGCGCGGCGCCCTCGACTAGGAGGCGTTCGATGTTCTCGCGGAGGAAGTCGATGCGCATCTGACGGGCGTTGCGTCGACGCGCGGCGACGTCCGCCGCCTCTTCCGGGGTGAGTGCACGGCGCTTGGAGCCTTTCTCACGCCAGGCGAAGCCGTCGGCGTATTGGTCGACGCGCTGGATGACGCGGGTGGTCTCGTTGGTCTCCAGGTGCGACTCGACGATCTTGCCGTGCCACTGAGAGCGGCCGGACGGCGACTCCATGTCGCGCCAGTACTTGCGGTTCATAAGCCCGAGCGCGTCGGTGAGATCTGTCTGCGTCCAGGTGTTAGTGGAGCCGTCGTCGCGGAGAGTGGCGGCGAGTACGCTGGCGGCGTTTGTGGCTGCGGGGTCTGCGCCCGCGCAGAGCGCGGATGCAAAGACCAGGCTGAAAAGCAAGCTTAGAGCTTTGAGCTTAGAGCTTTGAGCTGAGAGCTTGTTGCGAACCGTTCTTGCTCCTCCAAGCTCTAAGCTCTTAGCTTCAAGCTCCAACTTCCATTTTGCATTTCTCATAGTTACCTCACTTCCCTTGTTTCGCCTGTGTGGCGGTTGACCATTTTGATTTTCACTCCGATGGGGACGGCGCGCTCGCCGGTGCCGACGGCGCGGACGTGGTACGATCCGTTAGTCACGATGGACGGCGTGGGCACCCAGTCGCACTCGACGTAAAACGCGTAGTTGGTGGCGTCGGACGCCATCCATACGTCCGCGCCGAAGGCGAACATGGAGACGTTCGTCACCACGAACATGTCCGGCGTGTCGAGGTCGCGGAGGCTGACGGCGGAGATTTCGGCGCGGGCGTCTAGGGGGATGTATGCGGGCGGCGCGGACCAGCCGAAGGTGATGTGCCTGAGGTCGTTGGTGTCGATGACGTATGAATACCCGTTGAACGGTTCGTCCCAATACACCGGCGCGGAGGGCAGCGGAGCCTTGTTGCCGCCGTAGATGAAGAGCGCGGCAAACGCGACGGCGATCAACGCGCCGGAGAATATGTCGAGTCGCTTCTTCATGGGGCGGGCGTGAGGGTCAGCACGGTGTGTCCGCTGATGGTGGCGGTGCCGATGGAATACTTGGTGTTGCCGATGACGATGCCGCCGGAGAGGGAGGTTGGCGCGTTGTTTCTCACGACGATGCTGCCCTCTTGCAAAGCCTTTGCATGGACGAACAATGCGGGCGCCTTGACGTCCTGCACGATGGTCGCGCGCCAGAGCCCGCCGGAGCTTGCCCAGTTGACGGTGATACCGAGGGAGTCGATGGATCCGTTCTCCTCCGCGGCGAACGCGGTGGCGGCGAGGTTCGTCGAGGCGTAGAGCGTTGGCGGGTTGCCGGAAGCCGGGAGGTTGTAGGTGACCTGGAAGTCGTCGCCGTCAAAGCCGGTCGCGGACGGCAGGGCATCGACCTCGTATGAGTCCGTGCGGCGGACCTCGAACTGCGTGTTGCCCTCGTCGTCCTGGACGGCAAAGAAGGATCCGTTCGACCCGCCGCCGAAGGTGGTGAGGCCGTTGGAGCGGAGGACCCAGACGGAGGAGCCGCCGGTGTGGACGTAGCGGTTCCACTCGCCGCCGCCGGTCATCATTATCGACGGAGTACTGACGATGGTGATGTCGCCCGGCTGCGGGTTGTCCGCGCCGGTGGCGGACTGATAGCGACTCCACGCCCGGGCGGCGAGGGAGTTGGTGAGGTCGGCGCGGAGCGCGGCGTTCGCGGCGTTCACGAAGTTGGTGATCTCCTCGGTGGAGTGGTAGACGAGATTGGTCGAGCCGTCGCGCACTTCCCAGAGTTGGAGGGACGGAACGACGCCCTCGACTGTGCGCATGTAGTTCGTGACGGCAAACCAGACGGTGTCGCCAAGGACATACTGCCAGAGGACGCCGACATTCTCCTCCAGCGGCGCGGATACGGCGCGCGCGGCGTTCGTTGCCTGCGCGTGGGTGGCGTAGTCGGTGAGGTCACGATCGGGGATCTCGATATTGGCGATTGCCTCGTCGATGTCAGACAGCGTGGCGAGATCGCCGCCGCCGTACGGCAACGACCACCACTCCCGAACATTGTCGTCTTCATGGTTTCCAGCACCGTAGAGGAATCCCCACATGCCACGTTCGGAATACCTGCCAACATCGGCTCCCATGTCAAGCCAATAATCATCCCCTGGGAACCAGTGGACGCGGATGCCGTCGTATGTCTGGACGGTCAAGCCCTGTATCGTCGCCTCTCCTTGCGCATTCGTTGTCACCGCGTTCATCGCCCGGTCTCTTATGTTGTCGTAGCGCTCGTCGCTCTCCTGCTTGGTGTAGTAGGGCGCGTTGATGACCTCGACGGTGTCGAAGTCAAGCACCCTGACCGGCAGCGGGAGGTTGGCCGTGTCGGCGCCCGGGGAGTTCCGGAAGTGGAGGCGGAAGCTCGCGCGGTAGTGTTGCCCGGCGACGCCGATGAAGCCGTTGACGACGGACGCGCCTGGGTCCATGTGAGGGGCGAAGCTCGCGGAGAGGACGTTGCTCGAGCAGGACGCCGGGACGCTCCACCAGGCCTTCCCCATGCCGTTGGTCTGCCAGTAGAGCATGGCCGGGGCGTTTGTCAGTGCGAGCGGATCGCCGTAGCTCAGCATGGTCGCCTGCAGGTCAAGCGACTCCCCGTGGTACGCGACGAAGGCTTCGACGCCGGGGCGCGATGTCTCGACGGTCCAGCGGAGCGGGACCGCCGATGCCGCGTCGTATGCCGCCAGCGCCGCGACGAGCGCGGCAAGGGGCCGTGATTTGAGAGTCTGAGCCGTCATGCCGGATCCTCGTATCCGACGGAGAAGAGGGAACCGTCGGTTGGGTCGATGTTCGCGGTGAATCCGAGTTCGCCGGCGCGGAGCGTCGTCGTGCCCCAGTTCAGCGGCCCCGTGACGAGCGCGGCCTTCTTGAGGGTGACCGCAAGTCCGCCCGTCGCCCCGATGACGAGGTCGTTTGCGGAGGCGAGCGACGAACCGCGTCCGTTCAGGACAGGCAGCGCGGCGAGTATCTGGCTCTCGGTGAGCCCGAGCGGCGTGCAGCGCGCCGTGACGTTTACGCCGCCAAGCGTGTAGTCGACGGTGCCCTGCGAGTCAGTCGTGACGGGGTTGAGCTGGAGGTCGATCGAGACGGTCCATCCGTCCACCGTGTCCGGGATGGACAGCGACCCGAAGGTGGCAGCGTAGTGGAACCCGGTGAGGCCGGTGCGCGGCGGCTCGCCGTCGGCGTACTCGGCGCTGGCGACGGCGTAGAGGGAGTTGGCATCCGTTGGCAGCTTGCCGTTCGCGAGCAGTGCGGAGAACTCCGCCTGCCCGAAGGCGGTCTTGACCGGGGAGAGCAGCAGGTCCGGGCACTTTGTGAGCGCAGCGGCGAGGAACGTGACCTTCGTGCCGGCGCGGGACTGCACGACGAGCGGCGAGTCCGTAGAGCCGAACACGGAGCGCCCGATCTCCGGCGACTTCAGCCAAGACGGGAACAGCACCGCGAGAAGGTTCCCCGAGAGGTTGCCGACGGGCGTGAGCGTGACCTTGCCTATCTGGTCGGTCTTGATCGTGTCGAGCTTGCCGGCGATGGAGGACGGCACCTCCTGCGTCGACGAGTCGACCTCGGCGGAGATGCCGTTGGCGTCGAATAGCTTGACGCCGCCGAAGGTGACGGTGCCGGGGCCGCGGATGATTGACTGTCTTGTGGTTCCCATGCGTTGATCCTTTCGTTAGAGTTCGATCTTCATTGAGAGTGTGACGTCTACGGATATGACGCCGTCCCCCAGGTCCTGAGCCTTGCCGATCCTCGGCGAGGTCAGGTGGCCCGCGCCGGGGACGTCGGGCCGGAACAGCTTGAGGGACTTCGCGATTGCCTGGGCGGCGGAGAGGAATGTCGGGTTGTTGTGCCGCGCTCTGTTCATCTCCGGGTCCTCGAATACCGATACGACGATCTGCGTATTCCCGTAGCACGCCGAGGCGTCGGGCGCCTCGTCGTCGAACGTGGCCGTACCGACGACGACGCAGAATCTGTCTTTCAGGATGTCGTCCTGGACGGTCCTGATTATGTTGCCCAACTGCTCCTCCCTGACGGGCAGCCCGGCGAGAAGCGGGATGCCGCGCACGCGCGCGGCGACCGATTCCTGTAGCTTTTGCAGGTCCATTACAGGCCGTCCTCCATGGCTCTGCCGAGCAGACGCCGCTTCGGGCTGATCGACGGGCTTGCGAGGGACGATGCGGGCTGGACGTCCGCCGGGTCCTCGCCGTAGTCCTCCGGCACGATCGCGCCGGAGGCGACCTTCTCGAAGAGCGAGCACGCGCGCTCGTATGACTTCGTGCGCGACTCGTTCACGTTGCGCCTCAGGCGCTTGAGCAGGTTGAAGGCCGCATAGTCCATCGCCGGGGCGATGAGCATGTCGGGGAGAAGCCCCTCGTCGGACGGCATCCTGCACTTGCGCCCGGAGCGGACGCAGCCCCGCGCGTGCGACACGGCGAGCGCGAGCTGCTGCCGTATCGGCGCGCGGTCCGCGCTGTCGTTCCGCGCGAAGAGGTCTGCCTCGTCCTCCTCGAGCGTTGCGAAGAAGTCGTCCTCCGAAGGTGCTCTCCACGACATGGCGCGATCCCTCCTTACGAGACGGTGATGCGCCTCGCGCAGATGGAGGATACCACCTGGACGTCCTCGGACCAGTCGACGGCGAGGATGTCGGAGCGGCTGCGCTCCTCGCGGTAGAGCCTGACGGCCTCGACGGAGTTCGAGCCGATCGAGAACGTCTTCGCGAAGCCGGGGTCGAACTGCGTGGGGTTGTCGTTCCCGTGGAAGAGGAAGATCTCGCTCCCAACGACGTTCGACTTGCTCGCGGCCTTGCCGGTCTTGTTCGCGTCGATGGACAGGATGCCCACGCGGATCTCGATCTGCGGGTTGAGGAGCATCCCGGCGAGGACGTCGAGCGTGACGGCCTTGTTGGAGACGCCCTTCTGGCGGCCCACGACGTTCGCGTGGTTCTTGAGGATGCGCCACGCGCCGAGGCCGATCACCATGCGGTTGGGCATGAGCCCCGTCTCGTTGGCGATGGCCACGATCTGCTCGTCGATCTCGTCCACCGGGTCGGCGGTGGCGTCGCTGGACCACGCGCCCTTCGACGCGGCGGCGGAGACGTTCGCCTTGACGAGGTCGAACACTCGCTTCTCGCGGGCGAGGGAGGCGTTGATCACGAGGGTGCGCGCGCGGCTCTCCTCGAGCGCCTGGTCGGCGTCGCCGGCCTTCTCCCGCTCCTGGTCGTCGATCGGCACCTCGAGCGCGTTGGCCTCGCAGTTGAACGTGCCGTCGGTGGCGTCGAACTCCATGCGCGTGGCGGGTCCGCCCACGGCGCGCTTGGTGTCGTAGAGCTGGAACGCGTTCTTGTCGCTGAACTTCTTGAACATGCCCGTGCCGACCCCGACGGGGACGCGCGGTGCGATGAAGTCGGCGAGCGCCGACTTGACGTCCTGAGCCACGCCGTAGGCGTACTGCTTCAGGGTTTCCTTGTAGGTGGCTGTGCTGATTCTGCCCATTGTGTTTTCCTTTCTGTTAGCTTGCGAACGTGATGGGGGTGCGCAGCGCGACGTCGAAGAGCTCGTCCGCCGCGGCCGCCTGGAGGGCGACGCCGATCACGGTGCCCGCGCCCGAGGCGTACGCCTCGACCTTGCCGCCGTTGACGACCTTGACCTTCGCGCCGCACGCGATGGCGCCGCCCGCCTTGCAGCGCACGACGCCGCCGTACGCGCCGGCGATCGCCACGTCGGACGCCGACGCGCCGCCCTCGACGATCACGCCGAGCGCCCCGGCGAGGTTTGCCGTCGCGGCAGGCGCGATCCCGCTGTCGTAGACCGCGACGTATCCTTCCTTGCCGGTGAGGTCCGTGGAGGCCTTGTTGGCCATGCGGACGAGTGCTGTTTCCTTGGCTATTGCCATGTTTTCTTCCTTTCCTTTGGTGCCGATCAGTCGGCGAACATTTCGGGGTCGGCCAGGCGGCAGGCGCTCCACGCCTCGGCGTGGGTCGCGTTGCGGTGCGCGGCCAGGTACTCGTTGACCGCCCTGTTGCGGGCGGAGATCTTCGCGGACGCGTCGCCGGAGCCGACGGTCGCGGCCGGGGTAGCGGCGTTCCTCGCGGAGATGCGCGTCGCGCTAGGCGTCGCGCTCTTCGCTGCAGGGGCCTTGAAAGCGGCGAGGAACGCCGTTGCAACGTCCTTGCCGTTCTTGACGTAGAGGTCGATCGCCGCCTGGCGGTTCTCGATCCTGTCCTTGTTCTCGTCGGCGAACTTCTCCGCCTCCGCGTTGAGCGCGGCGGCCTCGGAGTCGGCGACTTTCTTCTTCAGCTCTTCAATCGCGGCAACGGCGTCGTCTTCGGACGCGTCGGAACCAAGATCGAGAGAGGAGAGGATTTTCTCCATGTTCGGTTTTCCTTCGTTGTCCTCAACGTTATTGACGCCGGAGCTCTCGCGGTTGAGGACGCAAGAGACCGGAAGATTCGGGCGGTTTGTGAGCGCGACGGAGTCTAGCCCGAGCACGTTGCCGCGCTTGTCCAGGTCGAAGACCGGGGAGACGAAGCGGTACTCGCGGGAGTTGACGGACGCCGCGCCCTCGTCTGTGAACCGGAAGTCGGCGTAGAGCCCGCCGTCCTCGACGCGGAGGTTCGACGCCCAGGCGTATGCCTTGGTGGAGCCGTGGTCGTCGCAGCTGCCGTGGTCGACGTCGACCAGGAGCTCGGGCGCGCCCTTGGCGTTCCACGCCTCGACGATGCGCTCGAACGCTGCGCGGTCCAGGTGCTGCACGAACGGCTTGGTCTTCCCGTCGGGCATGTTCATCTCGCCCTTGAAGTCGCCGAACGGCGCGAGCTGGACGGCGAGCGCACCGCCCGCCTGCACCTTGTCTCCCGAGTTCAGAATCTGATTTTTCATTTTGCCCTCTTGACTTTCAGTGAATTGTTGTGGTAGAATTTCCAGCGAACTCTCCGAGGGTCGGTCGGGACTTTGCTCGGTGAGTGGACGTGCGTAACCGACCTTGCGCAAGGTCTCTATTTCTTGTCATGCTTTCCATCCCTCCTGTAAGAGACCATGAGGAACGCCCCGATTTCATTGTGTTCGTCCGCTACGGCCACATAGGCCTTGTCGCCTATGTATCCGGCGTACATCCGCTCCTTGCCGCCTGCGCGGGCTGTCGAGACGGGTTTTGTCTCTCGGATGATCCTGACAATGCTGCCGAGTTCCCTTTTCCTAGCGCCGAGGTCTTCGGCGTTGCGGTTTGCTTTGTTTATGTGGTCACGTAGCAGAGTGCCATACCTTACGGTGTTGCCCGCGCCGTCCACATCGTCAAAGCCAGCTGTCAAAAGCGAGTCGAACTCTGCTGGCGTGACATCCTTCGGAAGATCGCGCTTGAACTTCTCAACGGCTTCTGCTGTCGCTGGCGTGTAATTTGCCGCCTCAGCGGACGCGCCGGAAGATCCGGAGTCTCCGGTCGCGTCCGCCTTATCGGCCGCCGGTTTAGTGGGTGAATCTTTTTTCGCAGCGCTTCCGCCTCCGGTGGAGGCGAACTGCCCGGCGTTGTCGGGCTGGCCGCGGGGCTGGTCGGGGTTGGAGTTCCTCGCCTCGCCACCTGTAGCCACCTCGGCTGCGGCCTGGAACATGGCGCTTTCAAGTTTCTTCTCGAGGTCGCCCGCGAGGAGCTCCGGGTCGATCTTCTCGAGCTTCTTCCGGGCGGTCTCAAGCGCCTCCTCGTATGGCGATGAGCCGTCGAGGATGGTTGCCGCGATCTCCGCCAGAACCGCCTCCGCGCCAGAAGGCCGATTTTTTGCGATTTGAGAGGGGGGCAGCCCGGAGTGGTCTACTTGCCCGTCTGAATCGCTCGGCGCGTTTTGCAACGGCTTCTCGTTCGTTTGCAACGCGGTCTTGCGGGGGACGGCGCTGTTCAGGCTGCTTCGAGACGGAGAATCGGCTGATTGACTCTCTTCCAACCTGAGTCTCGTCGCCTGTTCAAGCTGCTGTTTCTTGATGGTGTAACCCGCGGCCTTGAGAGGATAGATGAGTGACGTGAGCTGGTCGAGAGACATGCCGGAATCACCTGGCCCGGGAACAGCCGCCTGCGTCACCTTGTAGCCGGTTTCGGCCTCCACCTGCTCCGGATCCACCTGGTAGCCCGCCGTCGACAGCTTCGAGATGGATTCCACCGCAGCGCCGACGTCCTTCTCCTGTTTTGTGCGGAGCGCGAACGACGCGAGCGCCGGGCGTCCGGGGAACATGGCCGCAAGCGCCCGACGGTCGTACTGGCGGACGATTGCGGACTCCACCTTGTGGGCGACGCGGCGGACAATTGTCGTCCAGGCGTTCTCCTGCACGCCGCTCGCGCCGCCGCCGATACCGGTCGGCTCCGCCAGCGACGTGAGCATCCCGCCGGTCCCGGCCAGAATCAGCTGCTTCTGCAGCCACTCGAGCCGCGTCTGGAACGGCTGCACGCCACGGACCTCCGAGAGCGTCTTGACGTCGCTGCCGTTCGGCAGGGCCCCGCTCGCGGCCTCGCTCGCCGCTACCGCCTCGTCGCGGTACTTCCCCTCCTGCCCCTGCGGGATGTTCGGCGGCATGATGATGAACACGCCCGGGATGCCGTATATCTCGACGTAGGCATCCCAGTCCTTCTCGGCGATTGTCGAGCGGATGTACTTGACGAGCGCGATGCGGTTCACCGGGCGGCGGTTCTCCAGGATGATGTAGTCGTCGGGCGACAGGAGCGCGTCCGCGCCGAACGCACGGTAGGGCTTCTGGTGCGCCTCTGGATTCCACGCCCAGCGCGAGGACGTGCCGTCGCGGACCATGTTCCACTGCGGCAGCGGCTCTAGGTGCTCGATCGTCCAGTCCGGCTTCAACCAGGGCTGGAGGTGGGAGAACCCCCGGAATCGCGCCATGACAAGGTGCTCGATGGCCTCAGGCAGGTTGTCGCAGGCGTTGTACGCGGACTCCAGGAAGTCCTTCTGCTCCTGGGCGAGGGCGTCGTCGAAACCGCGCTGCTCGTGGTCGGCGGTGACGATCTGCCAGTCCATGTCTGCGACGCCGGCAAGCGTCTTCTCGATGATGGTCATCAGATCGCAGTCCGTCGCCTCGATGCCGAGCTCCGAGGCGTAGAGCCACTGGAGATCCGCCATGACGCCTCGCTGGGCTTCCTCCATGAGTGCGACGGCGCGCGGCATGGTGAGGGCGCGCAGCGGGTTGTACCCGTCGCGCCAGCGGTTGGCGGCAGTTATGAGTCTGGCGGCGTTGGTCATGCGGCTCCTTTCAGTCTTGCGCGCCTTGCGGCTGCGAGTGCGCGGCGTGCGTTGGCGGCGCGCGAGCGCCCGGCGGCGGGCGGCACCGGCGCGGCACCTCCGAAGCTCGCGGCGCGGCGGCAGAGCGCGGCGGCGCAGCAGCCATCGGAGTGGCCGTTCGACATGCGCGGCGCCCAGAACTTGAACTCGTTGCCGCTCTTCAGCATCTGCATCGCGTGGAAGTCCTGGCGGATCCAGTCGACGTGCGGGATGATGAACGTGCAGACCTTCCCGAAGCAGAGCCGGAACGGCGTGAAGAGCTCGCGCTTCGACTGCTCCGAGAACGTCACCTTCTCAATCTTGCCGGAAAGGAACTTCTTCGGGTCTGCGTCGTACTCGCCCCAGCCGGTGAAGTCGGTGCCGGGCAGCCCGTTCGCGGCGATGTCGCCGAAGCCGCGCCCGGGGCCTGTGTAGTCGACGCACACGCGCACGCACTTGTCGATGCGAGACCTGACCGCGTCAAGCTGCTCGCCCGTGTCGAGGCCCTTGATAAACATAACGTCGCGCGTCACGAGCTTTTCAACCCTCTTGCCGTCCGGGGCCGTCTCCCACACTTTCTTCGCGAACCAGAAGATGGACGGGTCGGAAATGCCGCCGAAGTCGAAGCCGCCGTAGAACTCGCCCTCCTCGTTGGGGTCGAAGCCGTGCTCCGTGGCCTCCACCGATTCCGCAGCCGTGATCATGTCCAAGCTGAGAAGCGCCGCCGCCGTGTCCAGGAACTCGCACTCGAACTCCTGGGGCCATGCCTCGGGCGTATCGAACGCCGCGCGCACCTCCTCCACGTACTCCTCGGCGGTCTTGCCTCCGAGCTTGCCGGACGCCTCCCACTCCTTCGCCGCCTCGTGGATCGTGACCTTCTGCACCTCCCACTTGATCTTGCGGTCGGGCTTGGGGTTCAGGAGGTTCTCGTCCACGAGCTTGTGGAACATGTCGCCCTGGCCGTTGGGCGTGGAGGTCACGAACACGCGCTTGATGGACGCCATCGGGTTCACGATCACGGCGAAGACGGCCTTCCACACCTCCTTCTGGTCCTCGAAGAACGCGAACTCGTCGAGGATGAGGTAGCCGGTGAAGCCGCGCAGCGACGCGGGCTTGCCGGGAAGCGCGTAGATCTTCGACCCGTTCGGCAGCTCGATGACCTTCGCCTTGATCTTCGCGTCCTTCTGATAGGCGTCGAACTCCTCCTCGGTGTCGGCGGCGAGGATGTGCGCCTTGCCGATCCAGTCCTTGCACTTGTCAAGCGTCTCGAGGCTCTGGCGTTCGGTGGGCGCGACGATGAGCCACTTCGAGCGCGGCTCCGTCATCGCGCCGCGAGACGCGAGGAACGACGTGGTGAAGCCCTTGCCGGTCTGGCGCGACCACAGCGCGATCGTGAAGCGCGAGTCGCCGTCCACGAAACGCTTCTGGAAGCCGAGCAGGTCGTCCTTGAGCTGGCGCGCCTTTTCCATTATCCGAAAATCTCCTTCATCTTGGCGAGCTTGTCGGCGTCGGTGAGCTTGTTGTCGCCGAGCGCGTTCCTCGCCGCGTTCTCGCGGCGCTCCGCTGCCTCGAACTTCTCGCGGGCGAGCTTCAGCTGCTCGTCCTTCGTCTGCTGCGCGGCGGCGCGCAGCTCCAGTTCCTTCTCCTTCTGGGCGCGGTCCCAGATGGCCGCCGCGGCGGACGCGAGGGCCGTGGCCGCCTTGTCGTCGCCGGTCATGGCCTTGTCAATCGCGAGGGTCTTCAGCGTCTCGACGAACACTGCGGCCTTTATGCCGGCCTTGTCGGCGACGGCCTGCGCCTCCGCGACGGACTGCGCGACGCGCTCGACGCGGCGCGCGGCGTCCGCCTTGCGCATACGGGCGAGGAACCTGTACCAGGACGCGCGCGTCGGCAGGCGGACGACGCCGATGGCCTCCAGCTGGTCGGCGACGGCCTTCGGCCAGGGGAGCGCCTGGCATGTGTCGTAGATCTCCCAGCGCTTCTGCTCCGGGAGGTCAGCGCCCCAGGCGTCGACTCTGGTCTTCGGATCCGTCACATCGCCTCCAGTGCGGTCATGCCGCGCTCTGTGATCGTCCATCGCTGGTCATGCCAGACGGGCTCGTAGTGGTAGGTGATCCAGCCGCGGTCGCGGAGGAGGGAGAACGCGGCCTCGCGCTGTTCGTCGGTGGTGGGCGAGCCTGCGGCAAGGTCGATCTGCTGGAGGAGCGCGGGCTTCTTCACGCCCGCTCCGCCTGCCGCGCGAAGCGTCTCCAGCGCAGTCTTGATCACGAATTTGTCGATTGCGTCCATATTGTTCCTTTCAGCTCTAAGCTCCAAGCTCTAAGCTCCAAGCTTTCACTTCCTTCTGAAGAGTTTATCCTTGATTGCCCGCAGGTCCTCTCGTATGCTCTCGAAGATTCCCTCTAGGCGCGAGGTGAGCTTGTCGTTGGCGTTGAGTCGGGCGAAGATGTTCTCGTGGTCGCGGGCGTTGTCCTCCACGTGCTTGTTGAACTCGCCGCGGGTGACGAACTTGTCCAGCTTTTCGACGGGGAGAGGCGAGGGCGCGATCTCGGTCTTCTGGCTGCGCGCGCGCCGCCAGGCGAAGAACTCCTTGATGATGAGCCCTATCGTCGTGCCGCCGAGAGTTATGCTGAGTCCGTCTTGCAGTTCCATTTTAGCTTTTAGCTTTGAGCTTTCAGGTCAGGGGACGGGATCCGGCTCGACCCAGCCCGGAAGGGCGCAGTCTTCGCAGACCTCCTCGACGGTGCCGTCGGAGATCGTGCAGTCCTTGCCGTTGCAGGTGACGGTCGCCTTGGAGGCGTCGCCGCCCTTGCCAATGAACTTCGCCACGGACTTCGTAATCGCCGCCTTCGCCGCCTCGCCAGCGACGGAGCCGCCGGATGTGGCGATCGCCGCTCCCACCTTCGCGGCAAGTTCCGCCGCGCCCTTCAGCGATACGTCGACTAGCTTTGCCAGCTCTTCCGACGGCTTGGTGTTCAGCTTCCCGAGCGCGAACGAGATCTCGTTCGACCTGATGCTTGCCTCCAGGGTGTCCGCCTCCGTGGCCATCCAGTGTTGGTTGTGGTATACGTTCCACCCCTTGGAGTACCGCACGAGCTTCCCGTCCACCAGCACCGGCGCGCCGTCGGCGCCCACCAGGACGCCTTCGCCCCGGTTCTCGACCTCGACCACGCGGCAGCCGCACAGCATGAGCGCGGTGAAGAGCACGGCGAGCAGCAGTACGCCCACTACGCCGCAGTCGACCATTTCACCTAGCAGTTTCTTCATCGTTATCTCCTTTCGTTGTTGGTTTGTTGTTCTTCGCGAAGCATTCCAGCCAGGCGAGCCAGCCGCCGGGGCTCTCGACGAGGGCGTGGAGGGCGCGGGCGACGGCGCGAGCGCGGTAGCGACGCCACGACCACCAGGGGTAGGCGGCGTCGGCGAGGCGTCGGCAGTTGCGGCCGAACTCGTCGTTTGCGAAGTGGAAGCCGAAAATGGATCCGTCGCTGCGTGAGTTGCGCAGGTCGTGGATCAGGGCGGCGGGTTCGAAGACGTGGAGATACCTGGTGATGCGCTCGCGGAGTTTTTCGCCGAGCCATTCCGCGCCGATGCCATTGTATTCGCGGCAGAGCGTGGCGTAGTCGAGGCTCTGGATGAACTCGACGCCTTCGAGTTCAAGCGTAACCGCGATATTCAGCAGCTCGTCTATCTTCTTCTCTGTCGCCATTCTTGCCTTTCTTCCTTCCCTCCATCCCTCCAAGCTCATAGCTCTCAGCTCATAGCTCTAAGCTCTAAGCTCTAAGCTCTTCTCCCCCCCAAAGGGGGCCGGTTTTTGCAGGGTCGTGGAGAGCCGGCGTCCGCGTCGAGGTAGGTCCAATCCCAAGGAGCGGGAGTTGTCTGCGCCGGTATTATCTCATAATTGCAACGCAGTTGCAAACGCGATACAAGCCTACTATTGATAAAATGGAAAGAATGTATCAAGTTGATAAAATTGATAAAATGGCAAAACAGGCCTATCGTGGATAAAATGGGGTTTGGGATAGCTTAGAGCTTGGAGCTTAGAGCTTAGAGCTGTAAAACTGCCGCGCGGGCGGTTGGAAAGTGCCGCGCCGCTTTCAAGTTGTTTCAAATTGCTAAACGTTAGCAATTTCAATCAACTTGAAATTATGAAAAAAGGAGATTTTGAAAAGATAACCTCGCGCACGCGCACAGCCGCGCATACGCGCGAGGGGTCGCGGGGGTGTGCGCAGGGTCGCGCGGATCGCGCGCAGTGTCGCGTGGATTACGCGCAGTGTCGCGCGGATTACGCGCAGTGTCGCGTCAGTACTTTTTGAGGATTTCGAGGATTTCTCTTTTGAGTTCCGCCGATCTGTCTGGCGGGGAAGGGGCTGGAGGTTTGTCGGACAAACCGAGAAGCTGGTCTGTTGTAATACCAAAGTGCCGCGCAATAGCACAAATTTTGCTAATGCCTGGTTCTGATCTACCATTCTCCCATGCGGAGTAGGTTGTTTGCTTTACGCCGAATTTCGCGGCAAAAGCCCCTTGAGACACTGTACCACGCAGTGCCTTCAGATTCTCGCAGAATCTATTGCAGTCATTTTCCATAGCAAAAACCCTAATGATGATTAGCAAAATTCTTGCTTGACTTCTTAGCAAGATTTTTGCTATACTATGTCTCGTTCTCTGTGAACTAGTAAACATCATAACAAAAAGGAGGGCAAAAGTCAATGAAAGAGAGAGCGAAGAGGGGACGGCTGCGTGAGGCTGGCGTGCGAGAGATCGCGCGGCAGACCGGGTACTCGCCGTGCTACGTGTGCATCGTCCGCCAGGGGAAGCGGAAGGCGCGACCGCTGCGCGCGAAGATGCGCGAGCTGGGGCTGAAGTTCAAGGCGAGGGAGCTTGGAGCTTAGAGCTTGGAGCTTGAAGACAAAAAGGGAGGAATCAAATGAAGAAGGTCACACTCAACAGAAACGGGCAGACGCACGCAAAGGTGCGCGAGACATCCGATCTTAAGGCGGGGCAATTTCAGCTCGGCCAGCATGTCATGCTCCGGATCACCGGCGACTGCTGCTATCACAGCAAAGAATATTCGGAGTACGTTGTCGTCGACATCAAGCCCTGCGACCGTTTCGGCGGTGGCCGCGAGACCGTCACGTTCGATCGCGCCGACAAGAAGGAGGGGAAGTGATGGTAAATCTGTACGAGAGGCATCGTTGGCACCTTGACCCAAACCGGCCGCCCATGACGCCGCCCGAAGTCGCCACGCTGTCTCAGACGATCGGCGGCCTCAAGCGCAGCAAGAAGACTATCGCGAACGCCCTGCAGACGCTGTCGCGCTATGAGGACAAATCAGAGAAGCCGAGCGATTCCGGTCTCTTTATCAACACCGGACTGAACGAAATGAAGACAGCTATCTATTGGCTCGAGCAAGCAATATCCATGCTTGAATCTGGCCGTGACTACGCGAAGAAGGGCAAGTGATGGCGCAAGTGAATCTCTACTTTGGCGCTGCTGCCTTAACCTTGGTGGGGTTGGTACTCGCGGGAGGATTGATCTATGTACTCTTATCGATCCCCAGGATCGCGGATGCCCTTGAGCGCATCGCGAATCGCCTGGACGATGCGGTAGACAAGGAGGACGACGACAAGGAGGATGAATGATGGCTTACATAATCCAGCAAGTTGCCATCGGTGCGATCTGCGTATTCGCGGTCGCGGCGGTTGCGGTCGCGGCGGTCGACATATTCCGGCTGATCCGCGAGGACTTCAAAGGTCGCGGCGGACGTCCGCCTCGACCTGCGCGCACGGTCGCCGACTGCGTGGAGGAACGGTGATGGGCGATCAGCAGACCGGCAAGTTCCGCATGGTCGAGTGCAAGGACTGCGGCGCGGAGTTCTCCGCGCGCTACAACAAGCACCACACCGCCCTTTTTTGCCCTGAATGCATCAAGGAGCACAGGAGGGAAAGAGGTCGCCGCCACATGGCGCGCAAGCAGTCGCAGACGGCGCACAAGGCGATGCTGGCGCGGCTTGCGGCGAGGGACGCGGAGTACGAGCGCGGCGGCCATGCGGCAGAGTCTCGCGTAACCGTCCGCGACGGCCTGCGCGTCGAGACGCGTGGACGCGTGTGTGGCTCGCCGGTGGGCGGGAGGAGGGTTGAGGTATGACACGGAGGACCAGCTTGGAGCTTGAATTGTCCAAAGCGCGTCCAAAAAACGCCGCAGATTTTGGACAATTCGGCAACGCGGCGGCGATGCGCGAGGCGCTGGTGGAGGCTCGGAAAGTAATCAAAGCAATGGGAGGATACTGGGCAAGGGAAACGCTGCCAATCATAGATGCCGTCCTCGCCGCGCCGCCGAGGAACTGCGACTTGCCTTTGACAGTTGACGGCCCAGCAAACAACAATGCTGACAAAGCATGGATTGTTTTCAAGCGGTATAATCCAGATGCGTACTTCGATGTTTCGGGGCTTCTGCGGTGCATAGACTGGCTTCTCGCGCCAGCGGCGGCTAAAAGCTCTAAGCTCTAAACTCTAAGCTAAAACAAAATTATGAACGCTACAACCCTATCCATCATCAAGCTGCTACCGCAGAAGCCGCTGCTATCGCCGGCGGAGCTCGCCGCCGCGTACGGGCTGGCATCCGCCAACCCGATCATCGCCGACATCAAGGTCGGCAAGCTCGCGGCAAACATGATCAACGGCCGCTACATAATTTCCCGCGACGCCGCGCGCGACTATATCGTGGCGAACGAATATTCACCTGACGAAGCCTGAAAAGGACTTCGGACTTAAGACATAGGACATCGAAAAATGAAACAATCAAATAAACTCCGCGACTCTGCGTCTCCGCGTGAGACAGAAGCCACCCCAACGACGGCTCTCACCGTGCGCCTCGGCGAGATAGCCTTCCCGGAAGGCGTGGAGACGCTTGGAGAAAAGGCGAACTACCTCCACCGGTGCTCGGTGGAATACTCGAAGAAGTCGGCAGGCGCGGCGATTCTCGCCGGGTGGGTGCTCTCTGTGGCGCGCTCGACATGTGCCCACGGGCAGTGGCTCGGATGGCTGGAGCAGAATGTGTCGTTTTCAAGGCCGACCGCGCAGAATTACATGTCATTGTACGCGCAGACGCTTGGAGCGGCGAGGGCGACGGCGCGGCGTCCGATAGCGTTGAGCGTGGAGCCGACGGCGGAAGAGCTGGAGGCGGCGGCGCATGACGTGGACGGGAAGGCGCTGAGCGCGCTGTACAAGTCGACGCGGCTGGTGGCGACGTCGGAGAACTGGGGCGGAGCAGGGCGCGGGCAGGGCCGGAAGGCGAAGCACGCGGACGTGGCGGAGGCGCTGAAGGCGGTCGCGGCGAACGAGTCCGTCCTGTGGGCTGCGGCGAAAGGTGCGCTCGACACGCTGGTGCAGCTGGACGTGCAGCGCGACATATTCCACCGGCTGTCCAACGACCACCTGGCGACGGTGTCCGGCATCCTGGCAGATCTCGCCGACAAGGCGGCGAAGGCGCTCGAGCAAAGGCTGTCCGGCCAGATGGAGACGGTAGGATGAACGACCTTACACCCATGACAAGTGCGGAGATAGACCGGCTCTTCTCCGTGATGCCCGGCGACGAGGCAACGAAGATCCTCTCGTTCGTGGACGCTCTGGCGGTGTTCGCGGAGGCTGGCGACAAGAAGGCCGCGGCGAGCGCGATGTCCGCGCGGCTTGCGCCGCTTGGCTTCAAGGGGCTGTCTCTGAAGAGCCTGTACAGGAAGCTTGACGACTTCCGGCGCGAGGGCGCGTGGAGCCTCGTGCCGGCGAAGTACAAGCGCGAGAGCGTGCGCGGCATCGTGGCGAACGCGGCGTTCGTGGAGCACTGGCAGACGCTCATACTCGAGAACCGGCGGAAGATGAAGCCGGCGTGGCGCAGGCTTGTGCGCGACTTCGCGGCGGGCGTGGAAATTCCCGGAGTCGGGACGTGGCGAGACGCCTACCTCGCGCTGCGCGGCTTTCTGCCTGGCGAGGGCGAGCCGTGCCCGTGGTCGGAGCGCAACCCGCCGCCGGGCTGGAGCTTCAGGAACCTCCTCAAGTTCAAGCCGGACGACTTCGCGCTGGTCGCGGCGCACCACGGCATGGCGGAGGCGAAGAGCCGCTTCGGGCTCACCGTCTCGAAGACGCGCGTCGGCCTCGCCTGCTGCCAGGTCGTCGAGTTCGACGACATGTGGTACGAGCACGCCGTGATGACGCAGGGGAACCGCGAGCCGCAGCGCGTCGTCGAGTTCGCGGCGATCGACGTGCTGACCGGGCACGTCATCTGCTACCTGCCCAAGCCGATCCGCGAGCGCGCCGACGGCAGCCGCGAGACCCTGAAGGCCGCCTGGGCGAAATACATCTACCACTACGTCCTCTGCGTCTCCGGCCTTCCGAAGGAGCGCGTGGTCCTCGTCGGCGAGCGCGGCACGACGAAATCCGACGCGGAGTTCGACGAGGCGCTGAGGCTTCTCAACGCCTGGCGCGCGGCGCAGGGCGCGGACGCGGTGGAGTGGCGCACGGGCGCGCTGGCGAACGCGCCGCTGGCGAAGGGCCTGCACGACGGCGCGGCGAAGGGCAACCCGCGCGCCAAGCCGCACATCGAGCAGATGCACGCCACGCTGAAGAACGAGCTCGGGCACGTCCTCGGCGAGGTCGGCGGCGGGCGCGGCGTCCAGCCGGAGGAGACCGGCGCGATGGTCGCGGAGGCGAAGAGGCTCGCGGCGCTGGCGTACATCTCCAACCTCCCGGTCGAGAAGATGCAGACGCCGTTCCTCTCGTGGAGCGTCTTCTCCGACGCGATCGATCGCGCCCACCGCGCGATGGACGAGCGCGGCGACCACGCCCTGGAGGGATGGGTGGACTGCGGCTTCGTCAAGGGCGAGTTCAAGCTGAAAAGCGAGGCGGCGTGGCGCGCCGTCAAGCCGCTCGCCGAAATGTCCCCGGAGGAGGCGGGCGCGATCTCCGCCCTGGTCAAGGCCGGGATGGCGGAGTACCGCGAGCGCCGCCTTTCGCCGAGAGAGGCATGGGAGAAGTCGAAGGGCGCGCTCCGCCAGGCGCCCGCGTACCTCGCGCCCAGGATCCTCGGCAGCGAGCTCGCCTGCGTCGCGAAGGTCACGGGCAACATGCAGCTCGTGTTCCGCGATCCGAACATCGGCTCGCGCCTCAAGGTCGCGGCGATTGCCGACGGCAGGCTTCTCACGCGCGGCGCCCTCTACCGCGTGTGGGTCAATCCGCTCGACGGCGACAAGGCGTATGTGTGCGACATGCAAGGGGTTTTCCAGGGCGTTGCAAAGGTCCTGGAAGCCGTCCGCGCCGACGCCTCCCCGGAGGAGCTCGCCGCGCAGCTGGGGATGCGCCAGCGCGTCCTCTCCGCCGAGGCCCGGCGGCTCGCGCCCATCGCCCGCAGACGCCAGGCCGCCGCGGCCGCCCGCGCCGCCCACAACATCGCCGCCCTCGGCCTCGACGATCCGTCGTCCGCGATCGCGGACGACATACCTCCGGCTGTCGGCGACGACGGCCATGACACTTTCTCGCTGGACGACCTCGCGCAGGCGTAGGCGCGTCCGGCGTACGACAACCAACCCAAGGAGACAAACAACATGAAAGACACTGAATTGGCACCGGCCGCGCAGCAGGACGCCTCGCCGGGCGAAAAGCACTCCGCCGTCATCATCCGCGGCGTCCAGATGCCGGCGCACCAGGTGCGCGCCGCCATCAAGCAGGCCGTCGAGATGGGCAAGCTCAGCGAGGAGGACGGCGAGGAGATATTCTGGCTCTACTCCTACGCCCAGGAATACCACCTCAGGGAGGCCGACCTGGCCGAGAAGATCGGCGTCGACAAGACCACCCTCTACCGCGTGTTCCGCGGCTCCTACGGCGCGGCCAGCTGGGCAAACGTCGTCAAGTCCATCAAGGACTTCAAGACCGTCGAGCTCGAGGAGATGAAGAAGAAGAACATCGGCATCATCGACACCGAGGTCAAGAAGACGGTGTTCTCCGCCTGCCAGGCCGCGCTCAACGACGGAATGCCGGCGTTCATCTACGGCGCGTCGCAGATCGGCAAGACCACCGCGCTCATGGAGTTCGCGCGGCTCAACAACCACGGGCGCACCGTCTACCTGCGCATGGGCAGCGGCTGGACACGCCCGCGCCTCGTCCGCGAGCTCGCCGTGAAGTTCGGCAACGGCATCAAGGCGACGAGGTGCTGGGCGCTCGAGGACGCCATATTCGGGTCGCTCACCCGCTACAACCTCCTGATCGTCGACGAGTTCCACCTCGCGCTCGAGACCACCAGCGAGGCCGCCGCGAAGGCGATCATGGAGTTCATCCGCGAGATCTACGACCGCACCGGCTGCGGGCTCGTAATGTCGTCCACGAAGGTCGGGCTCGCCGGGCTGGAGGGCGGCAAGAACCATCTGCTCTTCGACCAGCTGCGCCGCCGCGGCGTCCTGAAGGTCGTGTTGCCGGATGCACCGCCGGTCCGGGACATCAACGCCATCGCCCGCACGTTCGAGCTGCCGGTGCCGACCGGCGAAATGCTGGCGTCCATCAAGCACCTAATCAAGACGCGCGGGCTTGGCGTCTACATCAAATATCTGCAGAAGGCGTACGCCCTGACGCGCAAGTCCGGCGCCCAGCTCTCGTGGGACGTCTACCGCAAGGTCCACAACGGCTATCTCGCCCTCGGCGAGATGCGCACGGAATACTGATTTCGGGCGTGCCCGGTCTGGCACCCGCCTATCAAACACGAGTCAACAACAAATCAAGGAGAAATCAACATGGCAAGGATAAAGACAGCAAAGGTCGAGGCGTGCGCAACGCGCGCCGAGTTCGAGGAGGCCGTTGACACCGCCGCGCGGTGCAGCGTCGAGCGCGAAAGGCTCGTCGCCGATCTCAAGGCGCGCCACCAGGAGCTTGACGACAAGTGGGGCGCGGCGATCAAGGCGCTTGACGCCGACATCAAGACCGCCACCGAGCGCGCCGCCCCGTACTTCGAGGAGCACGCCGGCGAGCTGTGCGCTCCCGGGCGCAGAAGCGGCTCCACGAAGCTCGCGAACTACGGCGTCCGCCTGGGGCTCCCCACCGTCACCAAGGCGGGCAAGTTCAAGAAGGTCGCGTGGAAGGCCCTCGGCCTCATCTTCGACGGCATCGAAAAGCTGAAGCAGTTCGTGCGCAATCAGCCGGAAGTCGACAAGGAGTCTATCCTCGCCGTCTTCCGCGACCTCAAGAGCGAGGATCCCGAGGTCGCCGCCAGGGCGAAGGAGAAGAAGGCCGTCCTCGACGAGTACGAAATCTCGATGGAGCAGACGGACGATTTCTGGATCGAGCCGATCGCAGACGACCAGGTCAAGTAATTCAACAAGGAGAACCCCATGAAGTGCAAGCATACCTACACCGAAGACTCTTTCCCGACAAACACGGGATCGCTCAACCGTCCGGCGAGGTTCAACCTCCGCCTAACCTGTCAGGCCAGGGCTCGCACCCATGCGGTGTTCTCCGGCTTCAGGAAGGAGTTCGGCCTCGCCCCGTCCACGAACTACGCGGACATCTTCGAGTCGAAGCTGCTGCCGACGCTTGAACACGTGCTGCGCAAAGTCCGCCACGGCGACGCGGCCACGCGGCAGTTCTTCGCGAAGCTGGCCGACCCGCTGCCAAAGGAGGACTATCTCAAATCAGTTTACCTGCGCCTCAAGGCCAAGTTCGAGCCCGGCGCGAAATAACCACCACAAACCAAGGAGCAAAAATGAGAAGAGGTATTGAAGACAATCTCAAATGGGCTTTTGAGATGGCAAAGCTCGCCAGCCCGCAGGTCAAGGCACTGCGTCGGCTGGGATTCCTGACAGCGCCCGCCAGCAGGGGACACCACCTCGCCTGCATGGGCGGACTGGCCCAGCATTCCTACAACGTTGTCCAGCGCCTCGTCGACATGACGGACGCTCTGGATGTCGATTGGTCGCGCCAGTCCTCGCCGTATCTCGTCGGGCTGCTGCACGATCTTGTCAAGTGCAAGTGCTACCAGCTGCGCGACGACGCCAAGGGCTGGGAGTATCACCAGCCGGAATATCCCGGGCACGGCGTGGCGTCCGTTATGATCGCCACGGTCGAGCTGGGAATCAAGCTCAATCCGGACGAGGCCGCCGCGATCACCTGGCACATGGGCGCGTTCGGACTCTGCGGCCGCGACCTGGACGAGTTCGACGCGGCACTCGGCCGTTGGCCGGGGCAGATCATCGCCACGCACACCGCCGACTGGGCCGCCGCACGCCTGGATGAATCCGGCGACTGGTCCGACATGAGAGGCGAGGTGTCCCATGGCTAAGTACACCAAGACGGCAACCGGTATTGCCCAGGTCGCCTATGCTACGCCGAAACATCCATTTGCTATCCACATCTGGGAACTCGTGCCGCCTGAGGCGATGGTGACTAAAATCAAACTTGAGTATATCAAGGTGCCGTGCGAAGAAGTTGACGCCGCCTGGCAGCAGTGCGTAAAAGATTCCTTGGCGATGGATAAGAAGCGCAAGCGTCATCTCGCGGCCGTCAAGGCCAATGCCACCCGCAAGGCCCGAAAGGCGGAAAAGGAGGTGCCTCATGCCTAAGCCGTCCGGTCTCACACCCGCACAGCGCGCGGCGTTTTTCCGTGCGCTCCAGGCCGCCTCCATCGAACTGGGCTACGACACGCCAGAGACCCGCGAGGCGTACCGCAAGGAGGTGATGCGCGAGGAGGCGGGCGTGGAGCACCTCGCCGACCTCAGCCGCACGACCGGCTTTGACCGCGTCATGCGCCGCTTCGCTGCCGATACAGGAGACTTCGAGACCGCCTCCCGGTTCGCCGTGGCGGACGTAGGGCGCAAGGCCGCCTTGGTCCGTGTTTGTTGCGCCCAGGTGTTGCAGCTCAAGGGATGCGAGGCAGGCACCGGCGAGGCCGCTGACTACCTCGGCGGGATCGTGGCCCAGGCGCGCATACCCTGCGGACGTGATCTGATGGACTCTTCGTTCTGGATGGACTGCAACCCGGCCCACCTGATGACGCTCTTCCAGATTCTCGACACATACCGTCGGAGGCTCCTTCGCCGACTTCTCGACGGTCGCACCGCGCGGGCGGTCTGCAAGTTCGATCCCTGCGTCTCCTACGAGCTGCTGCCGACTGGCGGCGTCCGTCTGATCTGCTCGCCGGCCGTCGTACCCTCGAACGCGATCCGCGTCAACGTGGTCGCGAAAGACTGCGGCTCGCCGCGCCGTTCGCGACGGCGTGTTGGTGCAGCATAATCGAACCCTGGTTGCACAGACAGGATAAGCCCCCTGCAAACCGATTGCAGGGGGCTTTCTTTTTGCTTGCCGTCCCAGCGGCAAGCCAACTTGATATTCTCAACTATTTGATATTTTGCCTGTTTCAGCGGCCATCCGCCCGCCGCGATTCTCAAATCTCTCGGCGCGCCGTTTGTGAGATCGCGATTTCATGCGGCACAAAAAAGCCCCGTCTTTTCGGGGCCAGTCGCACATCCTCGCGCCTCCTCTCACCTTTTCGCACTTTCTCAACTCCCCCTGCATTAATCACCCGTCGTGTGACGGGCGACAGGCGGACGC